>WNGR01002164.1_pt1 | contig 25994 bp, 25 predicted proteins | sample 5407581 | NCBI WGS metagenome assembly WNGR01 (sample SAMN13153383, study PRJNA577476) | soil metagenome | isolation source: 80 cm soil or saprolite under Garry oak tree replicate 2 | place: USA:California | collected 2016-06-15
GACATGGGCGCCTTCCCGCGCGAACAGCAGCGCCGTCGCCCGCCCTATGCCGCCGCCGGTCCCGGAGACGAGCGCCCGCTTGCCGTCCAGCCGACCCATGCACATCTCCTCCGATCGGTTCACGTTCCCGCCTAGACTATTCATTCTGTGGAAGTTATTATCTCACAGTGAGAGTGAACCCGCCAGGGCCGCGAAGGAGGGCGCTGGAGCGCCGATTCGATGTTCGCGCGATCTCTGATGCATCCCTGGGCCATGCTGGACGAGATCGAGCACCCACGGCACTCTCACGTCTTCGTGACCGTCGGCTGGGGAGGCGCGGTCCCGGTAAAGCGGTGCCGTCCCGGCCCGATGCCGCACGGCTCCTCCCCGGGCATGACCACGGTGCCCGTGCTGCCGGGCGGCACATACAGGTCCAGCTCCATCGACCCGTCCCGGGCATTCCACCCCGTTTCGATAGGGCCGAACGGGCCGACGTGACGTGCCCTGGCCCAGCTGATCCCGCCACCCGGCCGTGGGTGCACCTCGAAGGTGGTGTATCCCGGCGCGGTGGGGCGCAGCCCCGCGACGTAGCGGTGCAGGAACGCAGCTACCGCGCCCTTGCTGTAGTGGTTCAGCGACGCGTGCGGGACGCCGTTTTCATCCACGCCCTCCCATTCCTCCCACATCGTCGTCGCGCCCCGGTCGATCATCGTCAGCCAGGACGGCGGTGTGTCTTGCCGCAGGAGCTGGTACGCCGTGCCGAGGTGCCCCGTGTCGGCGAGTACCGGCAGTAGGTAGGCGGTCGACAGGAACCCGGTCGTGACGTGACCTTCCGCCTCGCCGACCAGCTCCGCGAGCCGCTCCGCGACCGAGGGCCGGAGTTCCCCGGGCACCAGCCCGAACGCCAGCGCCCGCACGTGCGACGCCTGGGTCTGCAGGGCCAGGGTCCCGTCGGGGCGGACGAACTCCCGCCGCCAGACGTCGAGCGCGCCCTCCGCGATGACCTGGTACGGGCGCCACTGGTCCTCGGGCCGCCCGAGTACCCCGGCCACCCGCACGACGGTCGCCGCCGACCGGTAAAGGTAGGCCGTCGCCGTCTCGGACTTGTCGGCCCGGTTATCTCCGCCCACACGCGGGACGGGCCGCGAGCCTCAGGCAACCGGGTGGTGGACGTCGCTCTCGTCCCCCTCGGCCGTGCGCCCGGAGTCGTCCGCGCCACGCGCCGGCAGCCGCTTGTGATACTCCCCGACGGCGCGATCCCGGAGCCTGGCGAGCGCCACCGCCGGGCCCTTGCCGGTCGATGTGCTGGTCAGGCCGTCCGGATTCTGGACGGCGGTCAGCACTAGCGCGATGCCGGCCACGATCGCCTGGTACTTGCCGACGTTGAGGTGGATGTTGAGGAAGGTCACGAACAGGCCCGCGGCGGAGAACATGACGCCCGCGACGACCGCGCCGGCGATGCGCCCGACCCCGGCGACGAACACGATCGCCAGCAGGCTGATCGAGGTGAACGCCGCGAAGCTGTCCGACGTCAGCTCGCCCTGCATGTAGCCGGTCAGGGCGCCGCCGATGCCGGCGATGAACGCGGCGAGCCCGAACGCCATCAGCTTGCCCTGGGCGACGTTGATCCCGACCGAGCCGGCCGCGCGCTCGTTGGAGCGGATCGCCAGCAGCATGCGCCCGGCGGGACCCCGCCTGAGCCGGGCGACGAGCAGCCCGAGCAGGATCACGATGACGAGCACGAGCACGCCGAAGATCACCGTGGGATAGGCCTTGCCCTGGGTGATCCCCAGGTTCAGCCCGGGCAGCCGCGGCGCCGGGATCGGCAGGCCGGCCGTCCCCCCGGTGAATCCGTGGCTGGTGAAGATGACGGCATCCATCGCCGCGGCGAACCCGAGGGTCACCACCGCCAGGTTCACCCCGCGGAGCCGCAGGGCCGGCAGGCCGATGATCAGCCCGACGGGAACCGCGCACAGGCCGGCCAGGATCAGCGAGAACGGGAAGCCGATGCCCAGCCTGGTGGAGATGTGCCCGAGCATGAAGCCGCCGATTCCCGCCAGCGACATCTGGGCGAGCGACACCTGGCCGACGTAGCCCGTCAGCACCACGACCGACAGGGCGATGCACGTGATGGTCAGCGACGATATGAACGCGAAGCGCAGGACGCCGTCGAGCACCAGCAGCAGGACCAGGCCGGCGGCGAAGCACACGGCCGCCGTGCGCAGCGGCGCGTGCGGGCGGCCGATCGACGGGTTGCGGTCGGCCGTCTCCCCGCCCCGGGCGAGCACCGTGCGCGACCGGAGCGCCATCACCGCGATGATGACGACGAACGGGATCGCATCGGGCAGGCCCTGCTGGGGCAGCCACGTCCAGACGGTGATCAGCTTGGCGATCTCGGACTGGGCGCAGCCGATCAGCAGGCCGGCCAGCGCGGTGAGCCAGAACGACTGGAACCGGCCGATCAGCGCGGCGGCCAGGGCCGGCACGACGAACAGGGTGTAGGAGTTCGGGTCGAGGTTGGCGACCGGGGCGATCATGATGCCTGCCGCGCCCGCCAGGACGGTGGCGATCACCCAGTTCTGGCCCGCGATGCGGTTGGCGGAGATGCCGGTCAGCGCGGCCCCCCGGTCGTTCTCCGCACCGGCCCGCGTGGCCAGGCCGAACCGGGAGAAACGGTAGGCGAGCGCGAGCGCGACCGCGATGACCACCACCACGCCGGTGAAGTACAGGCGGTCCTCAGGGAACGTGACCCCGGACAGCGACAGCGGGGAACTGGGGAAGATCGGGTTGGTGGCGACGGGCTCGGTGCTGTAGTTGAGGACCGCGATCGCTTCCAGGCCGAGCATGACACCGACCGAGGCGCAGACGCGGGTGAGCGGCGAGGCGCTCCGGATCGGCCGGTAGATCAGGACGTAGAGCACGAGCCCGAGGATCGCCGCGTAGGCGAGCGAGATGACGATCGCCAGTCCCGTGTTGAGCCCGGCCCCTCCGTTCAGTGAGATCTGGTGCGGGATCAGGACCACGGGCAGCTCGAGTTGCCCGAAGCTGCGGAGGTTGATGAAGACGTAGGCGATGAACATCGCCACGGCGCCGTGTGCGAAGTCGACCACGCCAGCGCTGCGGTACTTGAGGACGAGCCCCTGGCCGAGGATGGCGTAGGTGGCGCCCGAGCCGAGGCCGAGGATCAGGAAGAGGAAGTAGCTGGACATGGTGTCTCGTTCATGGCTCGTTGGTGCACGCGGTGCTGGGGTCCGCCCGCCCAGGGCGGGCGGACCCGGGCGCGGTCATCAGCCGCTGATGCCCTGGAAGTAGCCCTTCGAGGTCACCCAGCCGCTGGCATTCGGCTGGGTGATGGCGGCGTTCTGGATCTGGTTCATGAGGTAGTAGTCGTTGCAGATCGCGGCCGCGCCCTTCAGGGCCTGCCCGTCGCACGTGTAGTCGTGCGACAGGAAGTTCGGGTGGGTGCCCGACTTGAACGCGGCCAGGATGTTCTGCGTGGTCGGCGTGCCCGAGATCGTGCTCAGCACCTGCTGGACGTTGATCACGGTGGCGAATCCGGCGGTGGAGATCGAGTCGACCAGCGTGCCCGGCGCGGCCCACTTCTTCATCGCGGCCTGGAACAGCTGCGCCTGCTGGCTGCTCCCGCTCTGCAGCGTGAACGGCGAGGCGATATACATGCCGTTGGCGCCGCCGGCGGCGGCCTGGATGACCGGCGGCGCGCCGCACGGGTCGATGCCCATCACCTTGCCGGAGTACCCGACGGACTTCAGCGCCTTGAGCACGTTGCCGCAGCCGTTCGGGACGTCGACGTAGACGAGCTGGGCGCCGCTGCTCTCGACCAGGGCCGCCTGCGGGCTCGGGTCCGGCGACGTCGGCGACAGCGGGATGTCCTTGATCGTCGTCACCCCGGCGGCCTTGAACACCGGCGTGATCTGGGGCAGCAGCGAGGCGCCCTGGGGGTTGCTGAAGTAGATGATCGCGACGCTCTTGATGCCCAGCGTCTTGCCCGCGTACACGGCGGCTGCGGCGTTGTCGCCGACGCTGACCGACCAGAACTGGACCGAGTTCGGCGCGGTCTCGGGGACCGGCGTGAACGGGATGCCGCCCAGGTACGCCAGGTTGGCGTGCTGGTAGATCGGGATCGAGGCGGGCGCGCCGACGTCGGCCGCGCCGAGGATCGCGATCGGGTGCTTGGCCACGAGCTGGTTGGCGCACCGCGCGGCGGTGGCCGGCGTGCCGTCGCCGGTGCAGTTGTCGATCACGATCGGATGCCCGTTGATGCCGTTGAGGTAGTTGTTGACGTAGTTGACGGCGGCGATCGCTCCCTGGCGCGCCTCGGGGAAGGTGACCGCGCCGGTCTCGTCATTGATCATCCCGAAGACGTACGGGGTACCGGTCGCCTTCTTGGGGGTGCCGAACACCGAACCGCTGGCCGCGGCCGTGCTGCTGCCGGACGTGGGCGTGCCCGAGCCGCCTGAGCCGCTCGAGCCGCCCGCACTGCTGCAACCCGCCGCGACCAGCCCGGTCACGGCGAGGGCCACCGCGCTGTGCCATATGGGACGTCTCATCTGTAGCTTCTTTCCTGATGGTCGAGTGCCTTAGTAAGGGCTGGCGGGAGGCGGCCGGGTCAGGCGGCCGTCTCCCCGAGGTAGCTGGCGGCGAGGAGCTCACGCCGCCCGCGGAGTTCGGCGGCGGGACCCTCGAGCCCGATCCGGCCGTGCGTCAGGACGTAGGCGCGATCGGCGATCTCCAGCGCCAGCGCGACGTGCTGCTCGACGAACAGCACGCTCGTGCCCAGCTCGTCGGCCGCCCGGCGCAGGATCGGGATCAGGCGCTCGACGATGACCGGGGCGAGTCCCAGGCTCATCTCGTCGACCAGGAGCAGCCGGGGCCTGGTCACCAGCGCCCGGCCGACGGCCAGCATCTGCTGCTCGCCGCCGGACAGCAGCCCGGCCTTGCGGCCCAGGCACTTGCGCAGCTCGGGAAGCATCTCAAGCAGCTCATCCTGGCGGCTGTCGACCCTTCGTCCCCGGCCGCCCGCCAGCCGCAGGTGCTCGCGGACGGTGAGCCCGGGAAAAAGGGCCCGGCCCTCGGGCACGAGCGCGAGGCCCTTGCGGGCGAGCAGGTGGGCCGGCGTGCCGCTGACGCTCTCGCCGGACAGGTCGACCGCGCCCGAGATCGGGCGGTTCAGCCCGGCGATCGCCTCCAGGGTGGTGGTCTTCCCGGCGCCGTTCGGGCCGAGCAGCGCCACCACCTCACCCGGGCGGACCTCCAGGTTGAGCTCACGGACGACCGGGACTCCGCGGTAGCCCGCGAACAGGTCCCTCAGCACGAGGGCGTGGCCGGACGCGCTCGCGCTATCTGGTGCCCGCATCGTGCCCTCCCAGGTAAGCCTCGATCACCTTCGGGTTGTCGCGGATCTCGGCCGGGGTCCCGGCGGCGATCTGCCGTCCGAAGTCGAGGACCATGACGTGATCGCACGTGCTGAGCACCAGCCCCATGTCATGGTCGATGAGGAACACCGTGACACCGTGCTCTTCCGGCAGGGTCCGCAGCCGGCGCCCCAGCTCAAGGCTTTCGTCGGTGTCGAGCCCCGCCGCGGGCTCGTCGAGCAGGACCAGCCGGGGCTGCCGGGCGAGCGCCCGGCCGATGCCCACCAGCTTGCGCTGGCCCAGTGAGATCTCGGACGGGTAGCGGCCGGCCACATCCTCCAGGCCGCAGACCGAGATGGCCCAGTCGACACCGGTGCGGTCCGGCGGGCGGTGCGGCAGGAAGAGGTCTGAAAGCGCCGAGGCGACGGTCAGGTGCTCGCTCGCCACGAGCAGGTTCTCCTCGACGGTGAGGTCGTCGAACAGCTCGACCGACTGGAACGTCCGCGCCAGGCCGAGGCGCGCTCGCCGGTAGGGACGCAGGCCGCCGATGTCGCGGCCGTGGAAGCTGATCCGCCCGGCAGCAGGCCTGGTGTAGCCGGTCAGCGCGTCGACCATCGAGGTCTTGCCGGCGCCGTTGGGGCCGATCAGCCCGTAGATGGTGCCCCCGGCGATCTGCAGGTCGACGTCGGAGACGGCCACGACCCCCCCGTAGGTCACGCGCAGGCCGGCGACGTCGAGCAGCGGCTGCCGTGTAGTCGGTGCGCCCATGACCCTCCTAACTTTCACCTAGTGAAAGTTATTTTCATTTCGAACACGTTACGGGATGCGGTAGCGGTTGTCCACCCCCGCGGGGTCACGAATTGGCGTCGCGCCCAGGGTGCTCGCCGCGTCCTGCCCGGCTGCGCATTACGTCCTGCCCGGCTGCGCGACGCGTCCTGCCCGCTAGCCGGACCAGGACTTTTCCAGGCCCTTGACCAGGGCCACCATGCAGTCGTGCCGGGGCGTCGGGACGCCTGCGCGCCGCCCCTCGGCGGCGATGCCGCCGTTGAGGACGTCGATCTCGGTCGCCCGGCGCGCGAGGACGTCCTGCAGCATGCTCGGCTTGTGGTCATACGCCTCCGCGATCGCCTCGTCCACTGCCTCCGACGGCGGACGCATAAGCACGATCCCGGCCCGTTCGCATACCGTCAGCGCCTCTGTGACCAGCGCGTCGACCTGACGGCGCAACCCCGCGTCGGTGCACAGGCGGCCCATCGGCAGCCCGGTCAGCGCGGCCAGCGGGCTCGTCGCTGAGTTGAAAATGACTTTCGTCCACTGCGGGCCCCGGGCGTCCGGCAGCGCATGGGTGCGCAGTCCGCCCGCGGAGAGCAGCCCGGCCAGCTGCGTGACCTCACTCATCGCCGCCGGCCGCGGCTCGAACGGCCCGAACCACGAGTCCCCGGGGGCGTCGTACCGCACCACGCCGGGCGCCATGACCGCGCCGGCCGTGACGATGCTGCCGCGCATGACGCGCGGCACGATCCCGGCGATGATCTCCTCGTTCCCGAGCCCGTTCTGCACGCTCACGGCGGCCGCGTCCGCCAGGGCCGCCCGGGCGCCCCCGACCGCCTCCCGCGTGTGCAGCGCCTTGGTGGCGACCAGGCCGAAGTCACACGGGGGCAGGTCGCGGCCGTCGGTTCGCGCGTGGACCCTGACCGTGAAGTCCGCCAGCCCGGTGACCCGCAGTCCGTGCGACTCGATCGCGTCCACGTGCTCGGCCCACCGGTCCACGGCCCACACCTCGACGCCGGGAACGCGGGCGAGGTGCGCCGCGTACAGGCTCCCGATCGCACCGCAGCCGATGACGGCGACGCGGACCGGGCCGGCCTCGCCGGTCATGTCGCGGCCAGGGCGGCCCGGGCGATGTCCGCGCAGAGAGCCGGGCCGCCGCCGCCGACGCCGAGGCCGGCCACCACGCAGCCGGCGTCGCGGACCGGCAGGCCGCCGGGGACGCCGAGCACCGGCGGCACCACCAGCGCGGCCACGGCCCCGGCCGAGCCGAACCGGGACCCGACCTCGCCGCTGTCGCAGTTGAACAGCGCCGCCGCGCCCGCCACGGCCTGCGCGACGGCCACCCCGCCGGCCGGGGCGCCGTCCATCAGGTCCTGCTGGACGGGGTCACCGCCGCGGTCCACGACGGCGACCGCGACCCGGATGCCGCCCCGCGCCGCCGCGTCCATGGCGGCGTCGCAGAGCGCCTTCGCCCATTCCAGCTGGGCCTGGCGGCTGGCCGGCGGCGCGGGGGCCATGCCGAGGCTCTCGGCCGGGTCGACGGTCAGGTCGCCGAAGCGCTGTTCCCATCGCTTCTGGTCGTCGCCGTGCTGCCCGGCGTACGAAATGCCGAGGGCGTAGGCGATCAGCAGGTCCTCGGGGTTGGCGGGCCTGCCGTCCGCGCTCAGCACGCGGGGGTCGGCGTCGGCCGGGAAGAACGGGCTCACCGTCGCGCCCGAGGCCGCGATGCCGGCCACGACCACGCCGTCGACGCTGACCGGCATCCCGCCCGCGCCGGGGAACAGCGCCTCCGGGGAGGCCTGGGCGAACCCGGCGGCCACCGGCGCGGCGATCGTCGTCATCCGGTGCAGGTGCTCGGCGCTCGGGATCTGCTGGGTCGCGGAGATCCAGGCCTTCGACCGGGCCCGCGTCATCCCGCCCGGACCCCCGGCGTCCATCCGCGACGCCGTGAGCAGCGTCCCGGTCGCCCCCACCACGGCGACCCCCCCGCGCAGCCCGAGCTGCTCGGCCTTGTCCACCGCGCGCCGCACCAGCGCGCGAGCCTCGGCCAGGCCGAGGTCCCTCGGATACTCCCAGGCCATGATCAGGCTCTCCCCCCCGCTCGCCTCCGGGGCGCTTCAAGGCGCCGCGATGCTTGCCTGGCCGCCTGCGGCGGCGGGCCCTCGTCGCTCCTGCGTCGCCCCTGGGGTGGGTCCGGGGGGACAAACACAGTCCAGGCGGCGCCGCGCCCCTTCGGCTCGCTCATGCTCCGACCATGTTGTAGCCGCCGTCCGCGACCATGTAGCCGCCGGTCATGTGGGCGGCGTCGTCGGTGCCGAGGAACAGGGCCGTGCCCGCGAGCTCGGTCGGCCCGGGGATCCGGCCCATCGGGGTGAGCGACCGCAGCTGGTCACCCCGGCCGGACTGCCAGTCCTTGCGGCCCAGGGTCGCCTCGGTCTCGATGAAACCCGGGGCGAAGACGTTGACCCGGACCGCCGGCGCGAACGCGTGCGCGTAAGACTTGGTCAGGCCCAGGATGCCGTACTTCGCCGCGGCGTACTGCGGGGCCCGCGCGCTGCCCCGGACGATGACCGTCGACCCGATGTTCACGATGCTGCCGTGACCCTGATCCAGCATCCGCGCGCCGAACTCGTGCACGCAGAGCATCGTGCCCTTGATGTCGACGGCGAGGACGTGGTCGATCGACTCCTCGGTGATGTCGCGCCATGACATCTGCTCGCGGGCGACGTCGCCGACGTTGTTCACCAGGACGTCGACGCCGTCCAGCCGTTCGAAGGCGGCACCGGCCATGGCCTTGATCTGCGCCCAGTCGACGATGTCGGCCTGGAGCAGCACCGGAGTGCTGCCCTCCGCCGCGACCCGGTCGGCCGTCCGCTTGGCCCCTTCCACGGAGCTGCGGTAGTGCACGCCGACGGCGCGGGCTCCCTCCCGGGCGGCGCGTACCGCGATCTCGGCACCGAAGCCGGTGCCGGCGCCGGTGACGACAACCGACCGGCCCTCGAAGCGGCGCGGTACGGGAACGGGTGCGAGAGGCACGGGGTGTCCTTCCTCCGGTGGTGGTTCGAATTGGCGGTCAGACCAGGACGCGGCCGCCGTCGACGTACAGGACCTGACCGGTGATGAAGCGGGCGCGATCCGACGCCAGGAACGTGACCGCGTCGGCCACCTCCTCGGGCCGCCCGAGCCGCTCCGCCGGGACGAGCGACTCCAGGCTCTCCCTGTTGTCGTCCTTATCCAGGTAGGCCTTGGTCAGGTCGGTCTCGATGTAGCCGGGCGCCACGGCGTTGACGGTGACACCGTGCCGGGCCCACTCGCGCGCCATGACCCGGAGCATCTGGTTCATCCCGCCCTTGGCCGCCGCGTACGGCGCGTGGTGCGGGTGGGCGAGCAGCCCGGAGACCGACGAGACGAAGACCATCCGGCCGTACCGCTCCTGCACCATCAGGCGGCCGACGGCCTGGCCGAGCCAGTACGCCGACGACAGGTTCAGGCTCATGGTCTCCTGCCAGTCGTCGTCCCCCAGGTCCAGGACCGGCTTGCGCACGTTGCGGCCGACCGCGTGCAGGAAGATCTGCGGCGTGCCCACCAGCCCGACGGCCTCGTGGACGGCCGCGCGGCAGGCCTCCGCCGTGCGCAGGTCGGCGACCAGCGGCTTGATCTCGTCGCCGGCCTCCTTCGCGGCTCGCACGACCGCGTCGAGGTTCTCCTGGTTCACGTCGGCGAGCGTGACCCGGGCGCCCTGGGCGGCTAGGCTCAGCGCGCTGGCTCCGCCGAGCCCGCCGGCGCCGAAGACCAGGGTCGGCCGCCGGTCGAGCCTGAGCCAGTCCTGCATGGGGTCTACCTTTCCCGCCATAATTCTCGTACCATGAAAGTCACTTTCTAAGTACCGTAGCGGACCTGCTGCACGGCTGTCCAGGGTCCGCCGGCGCCGCCGTAGGCTGATGGCGGTTCCCGTCACGAGGAGGAGGGCCGCCCATGCCCCGCCGCACCCCCAGCTCCTCATCCGCAGCGCTCCGCTCCGCCTCCGCGGGCCCGGAGCCGCAGGCCCGCCCTGAGCCGCAAGAACGCCCTGAGCCGCCGGAACGCCCCGAGTACCGCGTGGAGGCCCTCGCCAAGGGCCTGCGGATCCTGTCGCTGTTCGACGAGCAGCGCCCGTCCTGGCGCGTCAGCGACCTCGCTGCCGCCGCGGGCCTGCCGATGCCGACGGTCTACCGGGTCGTGATGACGCTGGCGTCCGAGGGCTACCTCGACCACCTGCCCAACGGTGACTACCGGCCGGGCGTGCGCACGCTGACGCTCGGCACGGCCGCGCTGCGGAGCCTGGACTTCGTGGCCATCGCGACACCGAAACTGCAGGCCTTGGGCGAGCGCACGGGGGAGACTGTGAACCTGGCCGTGCTCACCGGCGACCGCGTGCTCTACCTCGTCCGGCTGCGCAACGCCGACCTGGTGACCGCGAACATCCAGGTGGGCTCCACGCTGCCCGCCGTGCACACCTCGATCGGCAAGCTGCTGCTCGCCTACCTCGGCGACGCCGACCTCGCCGCGCGCATCACGGACGCCTCGTTCTCCGCCAACTCCGGGCCCAACGCGAAAGTCTCGCTCGCCGAACTGCGCGAGGAGCTGCGCACCGTACGCGACCAGGGCTGGGCCATGCAGGACGAGGAACTGGCCCACGGGCTCAGGTCGGTGGCCGCCCCGATCATGGCCCCGGACGGGCGCGTGCTCGCGGGCGTCAACCTGGCCGTCCAGGCCCAGGACTGGTCTACCCAGCGGATCATCCGCGAGCTGCGGCCCGCCGTGATCGCGACCAGCGCGGAGATCTCCGCGCTGCTGTCCGACACCAACGCCGGCACGCTGTGACGTCCGGCGCGCGCCTCCCGAAGCTCGAGCCTTCGTCGCTCGATGACGAGCAGCGCTCGCTCTACGACGCGATCGCCGGCGGCCGCCGCGCCCAGGGCCCGCAGCTGTTCCGGCTGGCCGATGAGGGGGGGTGCCTGGAGGGGCCGTTCAACGCCTTCCTGCTGCAGCCGCGGCTGGGGTCGGCGCTGCAGGCGCTGGGCGCCGCGGTCCGCTACGAGACCGGCCTCGACGACCGCTGCCGGGAGATCGCGATCCTGGTCGTCGCGGCGCACTGGCGGTCCGACTTCGAGTGGTACGCCCACGAGGCGGTCGGCCGCGCGGCCGGGCTGGGCGATGCCGAGCTGGCCGCGGTGCGCGACGGCCGGCACGCCGCCCTGGCCGGACGGGAAGCCGCGGTCGCGGGCGCGGCTGCAGCGCTGGCAGCACGGGGCGACCTCGACGACGCCGAGTACCGCGAGGCGGCCGAGCGCCTGGGCGCGGCCGGGCTGTTCGAGCTGCTCACGCTGGTCGGCTACTACGCCACGCTCGCGCTCCAGCTCCGCGTGTTCCGGGTCCCGGCCCCCGCGGGCACCGCCTAGCGCCGCCTAGCACCGCCCCCTTGACACCGCGCCCGCCGCCGCTCGATGATATCCGAAAGCTACTTTCACACAATGAGAGCGAGTCTCCGCCATGAAGCTGGTCACGTTCGACGCCGGTCGAGTGGGTCGCCTGGAGGACGAGGTGGTGGTCGAGCTCGACTGCGCCTCGACGCGCGAGTGGTTCGAGCGAGGCGGCCGGGCCGGCGAGACGGGCGAGCGCCTCCCGCTGGCGGACGTGCGGCTGCGGGCGCCGATCGTGCCGAAGAAGTTCTTCCACACCGCGGGCAACTTCGCCGACCATCACGAGGAACTCCAGGCCGTCGACTGGTCGCACCCGGTGCACAAGGGCATCGTGTTCTTCCAGAACATCGACGCGATCATCGGGCCGGACGACGCCATCGTGTATCCCGAGGGGCTGACCAAGGAGCTCGACTACGAGCTCGAGCTCGCGATCGTCATCGGCCGCAGCGGCAAGTTCTTCGGGCCCGACGAGGCCGCGGACTACATCGCCGGGTACACGGTCTTCAACGACATCACGGCGCGTGACATCCAGCGCCGGGAGATGCAGTCCGGCGTGTTCTCGTTCTCCAAGGCGATCGACACCTTCTGCCCGGTCGGCCCCTGGATCGTGACCAAGGACGAGGTGCCGGACGCCCAGGCGCTGGCCATGGAGCTGCGGGTCAACGGCCGGGTCCGGCAGCGCGGCAACACCGCCCAGATGCTCATCTCCATCCCGCACCTGGTCGCCTACCGGCTGACCCGGAGATCGTGGTGACCATCACCGGACCACTGCACGTCCTCATCGCCGGCGGCGGCCTCAGCGGCCTGGCCCTGGCCCAGGGGCTGATCAAGGACGGGCACACCTGCGAGGTCTTCGAGCGCGACGCCGACGACAGCCGCAAGATCGGCTACTACCTCCACATGAACGCCGACGGCGGCGAGGCGCTCCGGCGCTGCCTGCCGGCCGACCTGTTCGAGCTGTACGTGCAGACCTCGCGCCGGACGTACGACCGGCGCGAGTCGGTCGTCCTGGACGACCAGCTCAGCGAGCTGAGCTCGCAGCCGCACCTGGGCCCGCCGAACGAGGGGACGCGCCCGCACACCGGCGTCCACCGGCGCACGCTGCGCGCGATCCTGCGCGCCCGGCTTGGCGATTCCTTCCACCCCGGCCGAGCCGTCACCGGATACTCCGAGACGCCGGGCAAAGTGTCGGTCAAGCTCGCCGACGGCACCACCGCCGAGGGCGACGTCCTGGTCGGTGCCGACGGGATCCGCTCCGCGGTCCGCGGGCAGCGCCTTCCCGGCACCACGGTCATCGACACAGGCGTCCGCGGCCTGGGTGTCTTCGGCCGCACCCCGCTGACCGCCGAGCTGGCCGGGCAGCTGCCGCCGCACCTGTTCGAGGGCGTGATCATCGCCGCGGACCGCGCGGGCTCGCGGCTGCTGATCTCGGTCTACCGGCCCCGGCAGCGCCCGGAGGAGGCGGCGGCCGCGATCGCGCCCGACGTGACGCTCGAGCCGGTCGGCGATTACGTCATGATCAGCTGCAGCGTGGCGCCAGGGACGGTGATCCCGCCCGCGGCGCAGTGGACGCCCGGCACGCCGGCCATGCTCCGCCAGGCGATGCTGGACGCGATCGAGGGCTGGCATCCCGCCGCGCGAGCGCTGGTCGCAGGGGTCGACCTCAGCTCGGTGTTCGTGATCCCGTTCGGGTTCCTCGAGCCGGCCCCGCCCTGGGAGCCCTCCCGGGTCACGCTGGTGGGCGACGCCGCCCATGCGATGCTTCCCACCCTCGGCCTCGGCGCGAACCTCGCGCTGCGCGACGCGGCGAGCCTGCTCGGCCGGTTCTCCGCCGCCGGCCGGGGCGAGGTCGGCCTCGTCCCGGCCATCGGGATCTACGAGCAGCAGATGCGCGACTACGTGTACCCGTTCATGCGCATGACCATGGACCACGACCGGCAGTTCGGCGGCGGGGCGCTCGAGGGCCGCGAGCAGCGCCACGACGCGCTCGAGGGCCGCGAGCAGCGCCACGACGCGCCGGCCGGCTGACCGCCGATGATGCCCGGCCTGCACCACGTCGGCTACTGGGTCGACGACCTGGGCTCCGCGCAGCGGCGGTGGGGTGAGGACCTGGGCGTCGGGCCGTTCCAGGTCATCGAGCACGTGCCGTTCGAGGAGTTCGTCCTGGCCGCCGGCGATGAACGGCACGACGACGTGGTGTTCGACCATTCGGCGGCCTTCGCCGCCTGGGGGCCGGTCGTCGTGGAACTCGGCCAGGTCCACGCGATCGACGACCGCCTCGCGGCCGCCTACCGCGTCGCGCCGGGCTCGGTCAGCCACGTCTCCTGGGTGGTGCCGGACCTCACGCAGGAGAGCACGCGGCTGGCGCGGCTGGGTTGCCGGCTGATCAACACCGCCCGGTCGGGCCCGATCTCGGTCGCCTGGCACGACGGGGGGCCGCTGTTTCCCCACCCGATCGAGCTGCACCAGCACAACGACGTCATCGCGGGCATGCACGGCCACCTCGTCGCCCTGCGGGCGACCGACGCCGGCCAGGGCGGCGGCCAGTGAGATCCGCGACCATCCCGGGTTTCGGCGGCACGGTGATCCGCCCGGGCGAGGCCGGATACGACGCCGCCCGCGCGATATGGAACGCCATGCACGACCGCCGTCCGGCGCTGATCGCCCGGCCGCGGTCCGGGCCAGACGTGGCCGCCGCCGTCCGCTACGCGCGCGCCGAGGGCCTGCTGATCGCCGTCCGCGGGGGCGGCCACTCGATACCCGGGCACAGCGTCTGCGATGACGGCATCGTGATCGACCTGCGCGCCCTCAGCCACGTCCGCGTGGACCCGCGGCAACGGCGGGCCACGGTCGGCGGCGGGGCGTTGCTCGGCGAGGTCGACCGCGCCACCCAGCAGCACGGCCTGGTGCTCCCGGCCGGCGTGGTAAGCCACACCGGCGCGGGCGGCCTCACCCTCGGCGGCGGCGTCGGCCGCCTGATGCGCCGTTTCGGGCTGACCATCGACAGCCTGCTGTCCGCGGAGGTGGTCCTCGCCGACGGCCGGATCGTGCGGGCGTCGGCGGACCAGCACCCCGAGCTGTTCTGGGCGCTGCGCGGCGGCGGCGGCAACTTCGGCGTCGTCACCGAGTTCGAGTTCGCGCTGCACGAGCTGTCCGACCTCGTCATCCTGGCCACCTTCCACCCGCTCGGCGAGGCGCAAAGGGTGATCGGGCTCGGCCGGCGCGAGATGGCCGGCCCCGCCGCCCGCGACGAGCTGCTGTGGACGAGCTTCCTGCGGCGCGCCGGAGACGTGCCGTGGATGACGCCCGAACTCGTGGGCCGCCACGGCATCATGTCGCTCGTCGAGTGGTCAGGCGATCCTGGCGAGGGCCGGGCCGTGCTGGCCAGGATCCGGGCGGAGTTGCAGCCGGCCGCGAGCGACCTGTCCGTGGTGCCCTTCCTGGTCATGCAGACGATCACCGACGACCTGTTCGCCCACGGCCTGCGCACGTACATCAAGGCCGGCTTCGCCGACGACCTGCCCGGCGGGCTGATCGACGTGCTGCTCGACCGGGCCGCGTCCATCCGGTCGCCCATCTCGCAGGTGGAGCTGCTGGCGCTGGGCGGGGCGATCGCCCGGGTTGACCAGCACGCGACCGCGTTCCCGTTCCGCCAGGCGCGCTGGCTGGTCAACATCCCGGCCACCTGGCGGGACGCCGCCGACGACGAGCGCGAGATCGCCTGGGCGCGCGCGACCTACGCCGCCGTCAGGCCGTACCTGAGCGATGGCACCTACGTCAACTTCATGGGCGACGACGAGGACGAGGGGGCCGCTGGCGCGTACGGGCGGACGCTTGAGCGCCTGGCGCGCATCAAGAAGGCCTACGACCCGGATAACGTCTTCCGGCTCAACCAGAACATCGAGCCCGCGGGGAGGGCGGCATGAACGGCATCAGCGCCGCCGCCCAGGTCCAGCGCCGCCTGTGGGGCACCGACCCGCGCGCCTGGGCGGACCTGGCCGAGGCGCACAACCGCCCGCTGTTCGAGGCGGTGCTCGACGCCGCGGGCGCCGGCCCGGGCACCCGCGTGCTCGACGTGGGCTGCGGATCCGGGCTCACGCTCGTCCTGGCCGCCGGACGCGGCGCGGTATCCAGCGGCCTGGACATCAGCCCGGGCCTGCTCGGCCTGGCCCGCGACCGGCTCCCGCAGGCCGACCTGCGCGAGGGCGACATGGAGTCGCTGCCGTTCGGCGACGCCGCCTTCGACGCCGTGACCGGCGTCAACGCGTTCCAGTTTGCCGGGGACCCCCGGCGGGCGCTGGGGGAAGCCGCCCGCGTCGTTCGGCCTGATGGTTATGTGGTGGCCAGCCTGTTCGCGGCCCCCGAACGGTCCCAGGGCACGGTCGTCCACGAGGCCATGAGCGCGCTCATCCCGGCCGAGCACGCGGACGACCACGCCCCCTACGCCCTGTCGGCGCCCGGCAACCTGGAGGCGGCGCTGGCCGGCGCGGGCCTGCGGGTAGCAGAGAGCGGCGAGGTCGTGTGCCACTGGCGGTACGCCTCGACGGACGACGCGGTACTGGCCCTGCTGTGCTCCGCGGGCGGCGCCCGGGCCGTCCAGGCGGCGGGCGAACCCGCCGTCCGCGCCGTCCTGCACGATGCCCTCGCGCCGTTCCATGACCCGCGAGCCGGCACCGTCACCCTGCGGAACACGTTCCGCTGGGTCGCGGCCCGCCGCTGACCGAGACCTAACGAGGCGGGCGCGAGCAGCCCCGCCGCGACTCGCCCGGCAGTGGTGGGCGGGGCTGCCCAGGATCAGGCGAGCTGGATGTGGCCGGTCGCGGTGCCCTTCGTCACGGTGGTGCCATGCTGGTTGACGAGGTGCACGTCCACCGTGCACCGGGCGCCGCGTTGCTGTGGCTCAGCAGAATACCGGGATGGATAACCGGCCCTATCCCCTGGCGGCTCAGCACGTAGCGCAGGTGATAATCCTCGAGTGCCTCCAGGTACTGGCCTTGGACCTGATCGCTGATGGTGAACTCGAATGGCTCCAACGGTCCGACATATGTTGGCAGCTGCTGTTCCATCTAGCGATGCCGTGCGGCAGTTGAACGCAGGATGGCATGGTGCCATCCTGATCACGACCAGACGTTAGCGGGAGTCAAATGCCTTTTCGATATTCTTTTCACAATGGTACGCCGGGATGACCTTTCGGGGGCCGGCGCCGGTGCTTTGCGGCCTAGGATCCTGGACGCCGCCGGACGTCATCACGAATGACCAGCTCGCAGCGGTCCTTGACACCTCGGACGAGTGGATTCAGAGCCGGACCGGGGTGGTGCGGCGGCATGTCGCGGCCCCGGGAGTGGCCACCTCCGAGCTGGCCGCCGAGGCGGGCCAGCGAGCGCTCAAGTCCGCCGGGCTCGACGCCGTCGACGCCCTCATCCTCGCGACCACGACCCCGGACCGGCCGTGCCCGGCGACCGCGCCCGAGGTGGCCAGCCGCCTCGGGCTCGGACCGATCGCCGCCTTCGACATCGCGGCGGTCTGCTCGGGTTTCATCTACGCCCTGGCCAACGCCGCCGGGCTGATCGCCGCGGGCATCGCCGGGCGGGTCCTGGTCATCGGGGCGGAGAAGTTCACGGCCATCCTGAACCCCCGTGACCGGGGCACCCGGGCCATCTTCGGCGACGGCGCGGGCGCCGTGGTGCTCCGGGCCGGCGCGGCCGGCGACGTCGGCGCCGTCGGGCCGTTCACGCTGGGCAGCGACGGCGGCGGTGCCGACCTGATCATGGTCCCCGCGGGCGGATCCCGGCAGCCGTACCTGGGCGACGGCCAGGACGAGGCGGGCCGGTACTTCGTCATGCAGGGCCAGCCGGTCTACCGGCGGGCCGTGGAGCAGATGACCCGGTCCAGCGCGCAGGTCCTCGAGCTGGCCGGCTGGCCGGTTTCCGCGGTGGACTGGCTCGTGTGCCACCAGGCCAACCGGCGGATCCTGACCGCCGTCGCCGGGCGCCTGGGCATCCCGGCCGGCCAGTGCCTGGTCAACATCGATCAGGTCGGGAACACCGCGGCTGCGTCGATCCCGCTGGCGCTGGCCCATGGCGCGCGGAGCGGCGCGCTGCGTCCCGGCGACCGCCTCCTGCTCACCGGCTTCGGCGGCGGCCTCACCTGGGGCTCGACGGTGCTGCGCTGGCCGGACATCGTATGCGAGAGCTGAGCCGGGCCGTTCCGGCCGAGGGTGCCTGCGGGAAAGGGGAGTCATCGTGAGCGCTGACCGGATCCAGGTGGTCGTGACCGGCCTGGGCGCCTTCACGCCGCTGGGCGGCGACGTGGCCTCGCTGGATCAGCATCGAGCTCGGCGCCCGGGCCGGTGCCCACGCGCCGGTCAGCGCGTGCGCGTCGAGCACCGAGGGCGGAGCGTACGCCGAGCTGTACCGCACCCAGTTCGCCGGGCAGGCGGTGCAAGCCGGATGACCACGGTGCCGGGCCTCGCGACCTGGAGTTTGACCGGGCCGGCTCGCCTATATTTACGCTGAAGCCCGATCAGGGCGGGTCCCGTCATCCCATCCAATCGTGGAGACGTACATGAGCGTGCAAGCCGAGCAGGAAAGCTACGCTTTCCAGGCCGAGGTGGTCCAGATCCTGGACCTTATGGTGCATTCGCTGTACAGCAACAAAGAGATTTTCCTGCGCGAGCTCATATCGAACGCCTCGGATGCCATCGACCGGCTGCGGCTGGAACTGATGTCCCGTTCTGAGCTGCCCGGAGAAGACGGCCCGCTGCAGATCCATGTCAGCTACGACTCCGGCGCGGGCACGATCACCATCGCCGACAACGGGATAGGCATGAGCCGGGCGGAGGTGATCGAGAATATCGGGACCATCGCCAAGTCGGGGACCCGCGAGTTCCTGCAGGCCCTGACCGGCGATCAGCGCAAGGACGCCACCCTCATCGGGCAGTTCGGCGTGGGTTTCTACTCCTCCTTCATCGTGGCGGAGCGGGTCATCCTGACCACCCGCCGGGCCGGCCTGCCCGCGAGCGAGGGCGTCCGCTGGGAGTCCGACGGCAAGGGCGAGTACACCCTGGAAACCGTGGAGTGCCCGGCGCGGGGCACCACGATCGTGCTCAAGCTCCGGGCCGGAGAGGATGACTTGCTGCACGGATACCGGCTGCGCTCCATCATCCAGAAATACTCGGACCACATCAGCCTGCCGATCATCATGCCGAGCGAAAACGCCGGCGACGAGGCGCCGGGCGAGGCGGCCGTCAACGAGGGGTCGGCGCTGTGGGCGCGGCCCAAGAGCGAGCTAACCGAGCAGGACTACCGCGACTTCTACCGGCACGTGGCTGGCGACTTCACCGACCCGCTGGCCTGGGTGCACCGCAAGATCGAGGGAACCTACGAGTACACGCTGCTGCTTTTTATCCCGGCCCGCGCGCCCTATGACCTGTGGGTCCCGCAGGCCGGCCGCGGCGTCAAACTGCACATCCAGCGGGTCTTCGTACTGGAGGACACCGGTCAGCTGATGCCGCAGTACCTGCGGTTCGTCCGCGGGGTGATCGACTCCAGCGACCTGCCGCTCAACGTCTCCCGCGAACTGCTGCAGGGCAGCCGCGCCGTCGACAACATCCGCTCGAACGCGGTGAAGACGGTGCTGAAGCTCCTGGCCGAGATGGCCGGGAACGAACCGGAGAAGTACGCCGCCTTCTGGAAGGAGTTCGGCGCCGTCCTGAAGGAAGGCGTGGCCGACGACTTCGGCAACCGGGAGGAGATCGCCCGGCTGCTGCGGTTCAGGTCCACCAAGTCAGGCGGCGACGAGGCGGACGTCTCGCTCAGCGACTACATCAGCCGGATGAAGGACGGCCAGGAGCACATCTACTACCTGCTCGCGCCGAGCGCGGCCGCCGCGGCGAGCAGCCCGCACCTTGAGGCGTTCCGGCAGAAGGGCGTCGAAGTCCTGCTCCTGGGCGACGGCGTGGACAACTGGGTGGTGAGCAGCCTGCGGGACTTCGAGGGCAAGCGGCTGCAGTCGGTCGCCCAGGGCCCGGGCGACCTGGCCGGGCTGCAGGACGAAGCCGAGACGGCGGCCAAGGAGCAGGCCACCGCCGAATTCGCCGGCCTGCTCGGCCAGCTGAAGGCGATCCTGGCCGGGCAGGCCTGGGACGTCCGGGTGAGCAGCCGCCTGACGACCTCGCCGGCCTGCATCGTGGCCAACGAGCCTGATATCGACATCAACCTGGCTCGCCGGCTCAGGGGCTCGGGCCTGCCGAGCCAGCCGGTGCTGGAAATCAACCCGCGCCATCCGCTGGTGCAACGGCTCAACCGGGAACCCGCCGATCCGCGCCTGGCCGAATGGGCTCATGTCCTGTTCAACCAGGCGGTGCTGACCCTCGGCGCGCGGATCGAGGATCCGGCGGGCTTCGTCACCCGGCTGAATGACCTGCTGGTGGCCCTGTCCGCAGCAACAGACCCAGCCGCAGGAACAGATCACGCTGCAGGAACAGACCCAGCCGCAGCAACAGACCCAGCTGCAGGAACCGATCACGCTGCAGGAACAGGCCGCGCCGGAGGAGCGGACCGCGAAGAACCGGATAACCCAGCCACTGCCGATCAGTAGGGACGGCCGATGCCGGTGAAAGCAGTGCACGGAGTAAACATCAGCTTCGATGAGTACGGCTCGGGGGAACCGGTTCTCCTCATCACCGGTACCGGGCCCGGGGCAGCGAATGGACGGCACATCAGGTGCCCGCGCTGAGCTCGGCCGGCTACCGGGCGATCACGATCGGCAACCGGGGTGTCCCGCCCTCGGACGTGGACCCCGAGGGGTTCACCCTCGACGACATGGCGTCACCCTCGACGACATGGCGGAGGACGCCGTCGGCCTGATCGGCGCCCTGGGCATCGGCCTGTGCCGGGTAGTGGGCTTCTCGCTGGGCGGCATCATCACCCTGGAAGCGTGACGGTAAGGGCGGGAATCAGGCTCGTGTGCGAAGCTACTGGCTATGTCCGCTTCACCCGGCAAGCTGCTCGCCGTCAGCGACCTGCACGTCCGCTACCCGGAGAACCGGAAGTTCGTCGAGGACCTGCGGCCGGAATCTGACCAGGACTGGCTGCTCGTGCCCGGCGACATAGGCGACAGGTGGGCTGACATCGAGTGGGGGCTGAGCCAGCTCAGCCAGCGGTTCAGCACGGTGGTGTGGTCGCCGGGCAACCACGAGCTGTGGACTGTGCCCTCGGACCCGGTCCAGTTCCGCGGCGCGGAACGGTATCTGCAGCTTGTGGCCCTGTGCCGCCAACTGGGTGTGATCACCCCCGAGGATCCGTACCCGGTGTGGCAGGGCGCCGGCGGCCCGGCCGTGATAGCGCCGCTGTTCCTGCTCTATGACTACACATTCCTCCCGCCCGGGGTCCGCACCAAGGCCGAGGCGCTCGCCGAGGCCTACGAGACCGGTGTCGTCTGCACGGACGAGTTCTTGCTCCACCCTGACCCGTATCCGAGCCGCGAGGCCTGGTGCCAGGCCAGGATCGAGACCACCCTGCAGCGGCTCGAGGCCGCCGACGAGGGCCTGCCGACCATCCTGGTCAGTCATTTCCCCCTCATCCGCGAGCCCACCAAGGTGCTCCGCTATCCCCTGTTCGCCCAGTGGTGCGGGACCGAGCGGACGGCGGACTGGCACCTACGGTTCCGCGCCCTGACGGTGGTCTACGGCCACCTGCACATCCCGCGCGCGATCTGGCAGGACGGAGTGCTCTTCGAGGAAGTATCGCTGGGCTATCCGAGCGAGCTCAAGCTGCGCGCCGACCGGCCGCGTCGCGTGAAGCAGATCCTCCCGCCCAAGCGGCTCCCGCCCGAGCCGGCCGGGTCCAGGCCACTCCCGCCCGGGTCCGCCGGGGAGGGCTGAGGTGCTCGAGCAGATCCTGCCGGCCGGGGTCGCGGTCGAGGAGGTGTTCGGTGATGTACCCGACGCCAAGCTGCTTCCCGAGGAGGAGGCGGTCATCGCGACGGCGGTGGCCAGGCGGCGGACGGAATTCGCCACCGCGCGGGCCTGCGCCCGGGCCGCGCTGGCCCGGCTCGGTGAGCCGGCCGTACCGATCCTGGCCGGCGCCAAGGGCGCACAGGCATCGTCACCATGGGGCTGGACGCCGAGCCGAACGACCCGCTCCCCGATGGCGTCCTCGGCGTGATCGCCCTGGACGGCGAGCGGGCCCGGATCGCCGAACTCGCCGCGGCCGAGCCGGCTATCCGCTGGGACCGGCTACTGTTCTGCGCCAAGGAGTCCGTGTACAAGACATGGTTTCCCGTCGCTCAGCGCTGGCTCGACTTCGAAGAAGCCGACATCGACATCGACGCGCGCGCCGGGACCTTCACCGCCCGGCTGCTCGTCCCCGGCCCGCTGGTGGCTGGCGGCCCGCTGTCTGTGCTGTATGGCCGCTGGCTGGTCGGCCGCGGGCTGCTGCTGACCGCGATCGCCGTCCCCGCCTGACCGCCCGCCCGTCCCGATGGTCGGCCCGGGTGGCCTGTCGGCCCCGGGTGGCCTGCCGGCCCCGGCTAGGGTAGTGTGCACCCGGTGCCGGGGCGGTAGCTCAGCCGGTCAGAGCAGCGGACTCATAATCCGCCGGTCGTGGGTTCGAGCCCCACCCGCCCCACCCACCTGCCTGCTGGCCGTCCGCAATCAGCGCATCCTGATCGCCTGGGACGCCCGCCAGGCCGACGGCGCCCGCCGGGCTGCTGCCAGGTAGCGATCTTTCGGAGATCTGGGCGCGCGTCACGAACCATCGCCCCACCGTGGTTCCCGGCGCACGGTCGGGCGTTCGCCACATCTTACGCGCACGGGGCTATTGTCCTCGCGACCCATCATGAGGACTATTTCCCGTGCCCGCGCCATGATGTCGGCCGTTAAGGATCTCTTTACGGGGCTAAGCACGCATGACATGGCTGATCAACGTCGACAACGGCGGCACGACGACCGGCTTCGGCCACGTCGACGGCGGCGAGGTGCGCTACACCAAGACCCTGACCACGCCCTATGACCTGAGCCGGTGCCTGTTCGACGGCCTGGCCAAGGTCTCCGAGCTGGCCTATGGGCGGCCGCGGCTCGCGGCGCTGCTCCAGTCCACGGACTGCATCCGATATTCCACCACCCAGGGCACCAACGCCCTGGTGCAGCGGGCCGGGCCGCAGCTGGGCCTGCTGGTCACCGCCCTGGCGCTGGTCGAGGGCCTGGCCGCCACTACCGCCCAGGCGCAGGAGGACCTGCTGGCCGCGCTGGTCGGTGATCGGTGGGGCTCGGTCAGCCTGGACGCCGGCGACGAGGCGCTGAGCCGCGAGCTGACCGCGCGGGTCAACGATCTGTCCGCGCGCGGGGCCAGGCGCCTGGTCATCGCGGTGAGCGGCTCGGACAGCGCGGACGGGGAGGCGCGGGCGAAGGGCTGTACCCTCGTCATCTGCTCGGCGCGGTCCCGCTGCTGTTCTTCTGGGAACTGGTCGCCGACCTCTTACGATATCCGCGCACCTGGTCGAGCCTGCTCAACGCGTTCGTGCACCCGGCCATTGAGCGTTTCTTGTTCAACGCCGACCGGCGGCTGCGAGACGCCCCGGCCCCGAGCCGTTGCGGATCTTCCGCTTAGGCTGATCTCGTGCTCGCCTCGTCCCGGCCGAGCCTGACCCCGAAGCCGTGATGAAGCAGGTCCCATCCTTGGCGCGACCGGTCCCGGCCTGGCCATTCAGAACTCCTCATATGAAACGGCCCTGTCAAGCCTTTGCAGGTCGCCGGGTGATTGATCACTTAATGTCCGTTTCCCGTGGGTGTTTTTGCGCGTGGCCGGCTTGCCCGCCCGGGGCTGGCGGTTCCGGCGGGATGGGTGCATGCGGCCGCCGCTGGCCGGGCCGGGTCGGCAGGGGCAGGCCTGGGCCTGCCCGCCTTTTCCTGGCCCGGGGGGCCGCAGAGGCTCCGGCGTCCAGGCCGGCCCGCAGGGCCGTCGCCGCAGGCGATGCGCAGCAGCCTTGACGCCGGAGGGGGCGGCCCCGTTACGCTTCCGGCCCGGCCAGCGGCCCACCGCGGGACGGTGGCGGCCGCGGCGGGTGGGGGCGGTGCGCCGGGGCGGGATGGTGGCGTGCGCCACTGCCAGCCTCATATACGCGTGTCGGGATCGCAGGTCTGTGTTCGGCAGGGCGGGGCCCCGCACTGACATCGGGCGTTGGGTAGCCCAAGGAGTCCGCGGGGATCGGCCCTGCCACGGCGTGCGTCCCGGCGCACCGCCCGGCCTGGGGGGCCATCACGGTCATCGGGTCAGCTGGTCATCTCGGCCCACACGAACCCGGCCAGCTCGCGGGCGGTCGCGGTCACCGCCACCGAGGGGATCTTCCCGCGCCGGGTCAGCTTGGTGTAGGTGGCGTGCAGCCGCTGCCGGGCCTTCCACGAGCGGGCCAGCGTCTGCTCTGGGCACCCGGCCTGCCGGCGCCTGAGCGTGGCCCCGATCGCGGGCCGGTGCCGGTACGCCCAGGCCGCCTCGATCAGCGCGCCGCGGACCAGCTGCGGGCCGGCCTTGGTGATGGCGCCCCGGCGGGTGCGTGCGCCGCTGGAGTACTCCGAGGGCGTCAGGCCGGTGAAGCCCATGAACGCCGGGGCCGAGGCGAACCGGCGGAAGTCGGCGACCTCGGCGGCCAGGGTCAGGCCGGTCAGCTCGGCGATCCCGCGGTAGCAGCCCAGCCGCCGCACCATCGGGGCCAGCGGGTCCACGCTGGCCCAGCAGCCGCGCAGCTGGCTTTCCAGCACCGCCAGCTCGGCGTCGCGGGCATCTAGCGCCGCCAGGTAGGTGCACAGCGCGGCCTGCAGCGCCGGCTCGGTGAAGGACTGCCGGCCCAGCCACGCGCGGTGCTGATAGGTCCACCGGGGAGCCCGCCAGATACGGCCGTGCCGCTGCAGCAGCGCACTGATGCGCTGCATCATCCGCTTGCGGTCATCGACCAGGTCAGCCCGGGTCCGGACCAGGTCCCGCACCGCCTCCTCCTGCTCGCTGGGGACCCGGATCGCGGTCAGCAGCCCGGCCCGGTGCGACAGCACCAGGCGCACGCTGTCCCGGCGGTCGGTCTTGACCCGGTCCGCGGCCCCCTTCGGGATCAGCGCCGGCGCGACCACATCACAGGCCACCCCCATCGAGGCCAGCAGCCGGTACAGCTCATAGCCGCCCGGCCCGGCCTCATAGCACGCCGCCAGCACCGACCGGTCGGCGAACTTGCCGATCAGCCGCCGCACCATCTCCCCGTCGTGGCTGATCACCTCCACCGCCGGGACATCTTGCCCCGGCCGCAGCACCGCGACCGCGATCTTGTCCCTTGAGACGTCCATCCCCAGGTAGATCCGTTCCGCTGCCAGTGCCACACTTGTCATGACGGCCGGCCTCCTTCCTGCCTTGCGGCTCCGCCTTCGCAACAGGAACGTTGCAGCTTCCCGCGTCAGGCGACCCGCGACCTGAGCCAAGGGCTTCAGGCAGCAACCGGAGCCGGCCGTTTCATACTGACTGATATGAGAAGCTCGCTATGACCTTCACAGACGACATTGTCGGCCAGCCGCCGCCGGGCGTCTTCGGGCAGAAGCTCGCGTCAGCCCTGTTCAACCGGCTGCCTGCGCTTACCGACGAGCTGCTGAAATGCGTTCTCAAGCAGGCTGAAGCCTGCGGCAACCACAGTGACATCTATGGCGACGACCGCCTGGTTCCCATCGATGATCTGTACCAGTCCTTGCAGGACAATCTCAAGTTCATCCTCAGCAATCTCGGCCGCCCGGGGCCGTATGATCTGGCCGCCCCGCGGCGAACCGGTCGGCGGCGGGCCGAGCAGGAGGCACCGCTCGCCGCGGTGCAGAGCTCGCTGCAGGTCGGCTTTCGGTTCATGTGGGACACTCTCGTCGCGGAGGCACACCAGACCGGGATCGTGTCGGACGCCGAACTGGTGGGCATCGCATCTGAGGTGTGGATGCTGAACAGCCTGTTCACCACGGAGCTGGCCACGACCTACCGGGATGCCATGGCTGAGCGGGTCCTTCGCCAGGACCAGGCGCGATCGGCGCGGCTCGAGGCGCTACTCGAGGGGCGGATCGCCGACACGGCAACGGTGTGGGAGGCGGCCGATCTGCTGGGGCTTCCGTACCAGGGGGTGTTCATCGTCGTGGCCGCGGAGGTCCCCGCGGTGGCCCGGCAGGCGTTGCCGCGGGTCGAGAGCCGCCTGCATGTGCGAGGAATCGGGTCGGCCTGGCGGCTGCTGCCCGAGCTCCAGGTGGGGATCGTGTCGCTGAGATCGCAGCGTAACTTCCCGGCACTGGTGGAGATCCTGCGTTCGGACGCGGTGGCCCGAGTGGGGGTGAGCCCGGTGTACAGCGCACTTGAGCGCACGTCGCGGGCGCTGCATCTGGCCCGGATCGCCCTGGCTA
>WNGR01002153.1_pt1 | contig 25975 bp, 21 predicted proteins | sample 5407581 | NCBI WGS metagenome assembly WNGR01 (sample SAMN13153383, study PRJNA577476) | soil metagenome | isolation source: 80 cm soil or saprolite under Garry oak tree replicate 2 | place: USA:California | collected 2016-06-15
TGGCCGCGGCCAGTTCGGGAGCTTCAACCCTTCGACTGGAGAGTGGAGAGTATTTGGCATCGGGTATTGTTCAGAGTCATACAATCCAGACTGTCCTGTCGGGCTCCCTAACGCAATATCTCTCGATTCCAACGGCATGATATGGTTCTCTGAGCATTTCGCCGGAAGAGTTGCCAAGTACGATCCAACTACTGGATCATTAACCGAGTACTTCGTTCCCGCGACTACGATCCCTTACATTTGGTGGATGTGGCCTGGACCAGGAAATCTGGTCTGGTTCACAGCATTTGGACTCGGGGCCGTCGGATACGTTAACGCCAGCTTACCTGTTCCCATCTCTATCAGCGCAGGAGTCCAGCCTGTCAAAGTTGAACGGGGAGCATCCCAAACCATACCTGCATCCATCACGGACCAAGCGGCCGGTCCCGTCTACCTGAACGTCTCAGCTGACGGCCACGACGCGCCATTCGGGTCCCCACCTTTAGTATACGGATTCGCAGTCCCGAGCGGGATCGAGCCGACCGCGAACGCAGTAACGGCCAAGTTCAGGGTCTCTGCTGCCTGGACCGCGGACCTTGGCGAGAGGTACGTTACTCTGACAGCTTACAACAGTAACGTCGCAGTGAATACCTTCGTGAATGTCAACGTAACCCAAACAACCATTCCCTTCATCTTCCGGACAAACGCGCCATACGTCTCAGCAGGATTCGCGTCCAGCATTGGTGTCGGAAGCCTTGCGCTCTACCTGTTTAGCTTGCCAAAGAACTCCCAGAAAGACCAGGATAGGAGAAAAGCGGACACTAAAACGAACTCCGAGACGAAGGCAGACATGCAGAACATATCCTGAGGACTGGGGCCGTCCAGACAGAAATCCCCTAAGAGGATTGGTCACTTGGTTAAGATGCACTTCTCCGCGATGCACAACAGATTCAAAAATAATATTTGACTCATAAATATGCTGAATAGTATGAGCGTACCGTCGAAACCAGTAGCTGCCTTCGCTCTCAGCCTCGTTGCAGGGGTCTTCATCCTTCTGGGCTCCGTTGCCATGTCCATGTTCGCGCTCGGCGTCCCAGGAATAATGATGGGTGGGACGGAGGGTATGCAAGTGGGGACGGGGATGACCGGTAGCATGATGGGAGGCATGATGGGAGGCATGATGGGAGGCATGATGGTGCCTTGGATGCTAGGTTCTGTCCCAGTTCTTGCGGCGTTCGGAATAGCCTCTGGGATAATGGTGATCTTAGGCTCTGTTATGCTCTACACGCGCTCCGCAGAGAACCAACTGTGGGGAGCCATCATCCTCGCCTTCTCGGTTGTAAGCATCCTGGGAAGCATGGGCGGCCTTCTGGTGGGACTGGTCTTGGGAATGCTCGGTGGAATCCTCGCGCTTACATGGACCGATACCGGGAAGCTTAGAGAGCAGACCCGCTTAGCTCTCTCGACTAGTGCCTAATTCCGTAGCGTGGTTTCTCAACCGAGCGGACCGTCCAGTACCGGTAAAGCTCTTCGAGACCGTTGCAATTTCCGGTGCGGATAGGAGATCCAATAGATACATCCCCTGGATCCATGTTACCAGAGAGCTGTGAGAAATGACTGCAGAGAGGATTCTTCTACTTGCCTAGCCTGAGAGCGTCATAGCGATCTTCTCGCCGTCCTTGAGAACTACGTCTCCTTTAGCCGATGCTTGCTGGACTCCGTCCACTGTAACAGAAGTCACCGGATGCCCATCAATGCTGCTACCGTCACTTGGCTGACCCCAGATCGCGAGAAACTCGTGGAGGGTAAAGTCTCGATGGGATGTGTTGACCTCCACATGGATTTTTCCTGTCGTATCATGAGTATGTAGAGGCGCCATCCCTATTCCGTACTGGTCCAACGAGTGGTCCTTGTACAAACTCGGGTCTATCCCTATCTGCGCGGGCACTGTGTAGGGGCTTCCGTTTCTGGTAATGGACAGGATGGGATGCCAGTGAACCCCTCTGTCATAGCTCGCGGCCACGAAAGCTACACCAATCACTGCCAGCGCAACGAGGGACAGCACCAGCAAGTTCCTCCGACGATGACTTTTTCGGAAGACGGACCTCTGTGCAGAGTAGGTTACTGTCTTGGATTCAGCGTTGAGTGATCCGGACCGCCTAGAATGAACTCTGTCATGATGGCCCCTCAGATTATCCCTCTTGACGGAGGCCCGCAAACAGAACACCTCTCGGTCTCCAATGCTACCCCTCGGTTCGGCCCGAGTCTCCCTAAAACCTATCGGCTATGTCGCCACTATGGAGCCATTCCATGAGCATCCCGCCCATAAAACTCGCAGTCGGCATCACCGCAGCTTTTGCAGCGTAGACTTGGTGATTCAGCGGGCTACATATTCATGTGCCGGGTTCGCCGCAACAGTCTTCAAGATTGATGACGGTGACGACCTGATGGGTATTGTATCCGTACTGCGCGACCAAACGCCTTTGCCTGACCCTCGTGAGCGTAATACGCCCAGCGCTTGCCACTACACCAACCGTGATCATTGGTTTTGCTAGCTGCGCTGGTAAGGGTAGTCTGCTGGTCGGTTGTGAGGACTAGCTTCTCGCGGGCGACGTCGGGCTTAGCAATGGGATAGATTGAGCCCCTGAGCCCATCTCAATTCATTCTCATAGGGCCGGTACCGGTACCACAGCACGCTTCGAGGTCATTGACATGAGCGACCTGTTGTGCAGTGTACCCGTATCTGACAATCAAGATCTTGGCAAGTCCTTCATGCTGATACCAGCTCCAACACTGGCAACAACACCAATTCTCCTTTGACAGGGTTGCAGCACTTGCGAAGACTGACTGCTGGTCAGTTGTGAGAGTCAGTTTTTGCCCAGCAATGTCAGCCTTGACAACTGGAGCTGGGATGTTATACGGGTCTTTAGCAATCATCCAATTCGTGTAGCCCATTTCGTCTCCCATGTTTGCACCCCACAAACAACGACTCATCTGTCGGTTCAAATAATTGAATTGTTCAATAGACCCAGGTGAGGCTGGACCTGGATTTGTTCCTGGCATATTCATATTTTGCGCTGAAAAAACGAAAAAGGCAATCCCAATAACTGCCAACAACACCAAGGACAGAATCGCGATGTTTCTCTTTCGATGGCTACTAAAGACAGAACGATTCTTGACAATGCTAGGAACATTGGTCGGGGAAGTAGGACGATCGGCATGAACCCTAGCAAGGTGTCCCTTCAGATTCTCCTTCTTGACAGACGTCCCGCAGACAGGACACTTCTCGGTCTCCAATACCATGGCTCAACTAGGTCGAGCTCCCCAAAAAAGCATATCGGCTGTCTCGCTTCCATGCGAAGAACGTTATCACTAATGGCCTTGGCTTGCGGAATTGACATGTTGGCAGTTGACCGAACCCGAGAAAGCCCCTCCATGATTGGCTATCCGTCAGATTTTTCGTGGCCCAGAGACCGTTCGTCGTAACTGCATCTCTAACATGCTCCTTATTGCAGCCTACTTTGCTTTCGTTGTAATGAATAAGAGAAGCGTGGTCACGAAGACTACACGAGTTCAATCTCAATAAAAACGTCGTCCGGGGCTCGAATCCGCATCAGCCGTTTCAAAAAGCGCTCGTTCGGATCGACATCGATGAGTCGTTTGTGAATCCTCATCTCCCACTTGTCGAAAGTGTTTGTGCCTTGGCCCGCTGGCGATTTTCGGGTTGGGACCATAAGCTTCTTTGTTGGTAGGGGAATAGGTCCTTTGAGCTTGACTCCGGTCTTGTCGGCTATTTCCTTGATTTCCGCGCATATTGTGTTGATATCCTGGGGGTCTGTGCTGGACAGTCGGATTCTAGCTTTGGAGACCATTCCAAGATACCTTCATGATTCTACGTTTCTTGCGGAGTTCACAGCCCACCCGTGTACTGTTAAAAACGTTGGTATCTTTTGAGAACAGCGGTAGGATCATTATCTCCCCATAACTCTGGTTGACGTCTAGAGCAAGGACATCGACGCGAGGATCTTGGCATGCGATTCTAGCCATCTTTCGCAAAAGAAGCATGTGACGAGATTCTAAGAAGATAGCCAACTTCGCTATTGTTGGACTACTGTACAAGCTCGGCTAATGGGAAAGTTCGGGCTAGGAGGTATTCTTGTTGGGCGTTAGGCCTTCGGAATCTCGCCCTTTTCCTTGATTTCCTGAACGACTCCGACACCAACCGTGGCTCCCATATCGCGGATGGCGAATCGTCCAAGCTCAGGAATGTCCTTGAAGGCTTCAAGCACCATTGGTCTGAGCGGCCTCATCTTGACGAGAGCACTGTCGCCCACTTTGAGGAATGAGGGTTTCTCCTCAACTACTTGACCGGTTCGCGGGTCCAATTTGCGTATCAGTTCCTCGAAGGTTACACCAACCGTAGCGGTGTGAGCGTGCAGTACCGGAGTGTATCCGGCAGCGATAGCGGTTGGATGGTAAATGATGATAATTTGGCCGACGAATGCCTTTGCGACCGTTGGTGGGTTGTCCGTGTGACCGTCTTGCATTCTCCGACCTTCCCGGAAGGCATGAAGATCACCTTGTCTCCGTCCTTCAACACTCCCGTCTCGACGCGTCCTACCGGGACGGTCCCAACTCCGGTTATCGTGTAAACGTCCTGGATGGGAACTCTCAGTGGCTTGTCGAGAGGTTTGGGTGGTGGAATAATAGCATCGAGCGAATCCAATATGCTAGGACCCTTGTACCAGGGAGTATTGGCACTCTTCTTTGCAAGGTTATCTCCCAGCCATCCGCTGGTAGGAACGAAATTAATCTTGGAAATATCATACCCGACCGTCTTCAGCAGTCCTTCCAGCTCCTTCCTGGCTTCCTTGTAACGCTCTTCAGTGTACTTGACTGTCTGATCATCCATCTTGTTGATGGCTACAACCAGTTGTTTGACGCCGAGGGTCCTTGCGAGGTAAGCGTGTTCCCGCGCCTGTCCTCCAGGTCCAATTGCTACTTCGAACTCTCCCTTCTTTGCAGAAATTACGAGAATTGCAACATCCGCTTGGCTGGCGCCTGTGATCATGTTCTTGATGAAGTCGCGGTGTCCTGGTGCGTCGATTATGGTGTAGAAGTTGTGAGGGGTCTCGAATTTCTGGAATGAGAGGTCGATGGTCACTCCTCTCTCCCGTTCCTCTTTGATAGTGTCTAGGACCCAGGCGAACTTGAATGTGTCGCCCGCGCCAGTCTTCTCTGATTCTTTCGCGTAATTATCAATCGTTTTTTGATCAATGTATCCAGCATCGAAGAGCAAGTGGCCTGTCAACGTGCTCTTGCCATGGTCTACGTGACCCATCACGATCAAGTTGAGATGGGGCTTTGCGGACATTGTCTAGTTCATTTTCTCCTTACGTGAAACACAGAGAGAAGAAACTCCGGGGTCTTTATAAAAAGCCTTGTCCATCTGCAAGAACGCCGACAGCTTTTCGTTGAAACATTTTTCGGTTGTGAGTGAAGAAAGGTCTAAATGGAGATTTTCTCGGTGGCGTCTCCGAATTAGAAGGCTCGTTTGTTGCTGGAGACTACATCAAAGCACGACGCCGCGCCAGTTAGCATGGGGATGCAGAAGACTCAGTACGACATGGCTCTGGAACAATTCCAGAAAGCCGCTGACATAATGAAACTGGACCCAAACGTCCAAGAGATTCTGCGAAAGCCCAGACGAATTCTTAGCATCAACTTTCCAGTCAAGATGGATGATGGCCGAATTCTCCTCTACCAAGGCTTCAGAAGCCAGCACAACAATGCTCTTGGACCCTACAAGGGAGGAATAAGATTCCATCCTAACGTTACGATAGATGAAGTAAAAGCGCTCTCGATGTGGATGACTTGGAAGTGCGCAGTCGCGGGTATCCCATTCGGCGGAGCCAAAGGAGGAGTGACAGTCAATCCCAAGCAACTCTCTCACTCGGAACTAGAGAGACTGTCAAGATCATTCTTTTCCTTGATCAGCGAGATAGTTGGTCCCTTCAGAGACATTCCCGCACCTGACGTTTACACAGACTCTCAGACTATGGCATGGTTCATGGATGAGTACAGCAAGAATGAACGAAACAATCCCTTCGCTGTCGTCACGGGGAAACCATTGATAATTGGGGGATCGCTTGGTCGAGATTCTGCCACTGGCCGTGGTGTGTCGATCAACGTCGAGGAAGCAGCTCGGCACCTCAAGATGGACCTGAAAAAGGCGACGTGTGCAGTACAAGGCTTTGGCAACGTTGGATCTTTTGCTCATATGTTCCTTGAAGAAGCAGGGGTGAAAGTCGTCGCGGTCTCCGATTCCAAGGGCGGAGCCTACAAGAAGAACGGAATCTGGTTCAACGAAGTCTCAGCTTACAAGAAGAAAACCGGCAACATCGTCAACATGCCGGAGAGTGAACCCATTACTAACGAGGAACTGTTGGAGCTTGACGTCGACATCCTCGTGCCGGCTGCTCTCGAAGATGTTATCACCGAAAAGAACGCTTCGAAAATAAAGGCGAAGCTGGTGGCCGAGGGCGCCAATGGTCCGACTACGCCCGAGGCTGATGAGATTCTGTTCAAGAGAAATGTGACGTTGATTCCTGATATACTCGCGAATTCCGGAGGCGTCAGCACAAGTTATCTCGAGTGGGTCCAGAATCTCCAGCACCTCTATTGGAGCGCCGAGGAAGTTGACCAGAGATTGAAGTCTATAATGAAGAAGGCCTTCGCTGAGGTCTACAAGACAAGCCAAGAGAACAATGTCGACATGCGGACCGGGGCCTACATCTACGCTATTGGCAAGGTAACCGCCGCGATGAAGATACGCGGATGGGTCTAGAAACCATCTAGAGGGGCTACTCTACTAGAGCAGAGATTCTCTGCTCATCGCGGGCCTCTTCGGCCATGACATCCATGGCCATTCTGTAGGTTATCAGATCGCTGTCTCTCGTCTTCAGAGCCAACTTCTGGAAAAAGTCAATAGAAGCCCTCTCAAGCTTTAGACTATCCTTGATTAGAGCCTTCAAATCGTTCCCTCTCCTAGGAGGCTCATAGTACGGAAGAAAGCTTCTCTTCTCCCACTCTGCCGGCCTTGCAAGGGGCACACCTCCCAGCTGAATTATTCTCCCCATGAGGGTCGATGCATGAGCCCACTCTTCTTTGGCGATCTCCTGGAAGATTGACGAGAGATGGGCGGAGTTGATACCGTTGGCGATTTTGCTTAGGTAAAGGTACCGGAAGGCGGCCAGGGTTTCCCCCGCCAGGGCCTGGTTTAGGTCTTCCAGTAAGGTGGACTCTTTCTTGACGGACATATGTCGATATCGGCATACGCCTCGCCAGTTTATTTAGGCTTATTCTGAAACAATGTAATTGTGGAAACCACAAATCCCTCCGACGAGCGGCGACTGAATCCGACAAGCCCCGCATCCTCGGCTCGACTAGCTCCGTTCCTGACGCTGATCAGAATTCCCAATTGCCTCATGATTGGGTTGGCAGTTCTAGTCGCGGAGACAATAGGCCTTGGTACCCTGCCTAATCCGACACAGGCCGTCTTTGGCTTTCTCACAGCATTCTTGCTTCTAGCTGGGACGATGGTGTTTAACGACATTCAGGATGTGCAAGTGGACAGAGTCAACAGCCCTGACCGGCCTATCCCTTCAGGTAAGGTGACTATCCGACAGGCCTACGGATTGTCGATCGTTTTCTCTGCCCTCGCGCTGATATCCTCATTTGTGCTGGGTATCTTCACCTTTCTGACGGCGCTGATTGCCTTAGCTCTGATGGCTTACTACAACACGCGTGGAAAAAGGACTGGTCTGTTGGGAAATGTCGTCGTAAGTTTCAACGTCGCTTTACCCTTCTTCTTCGGGGGCTTAGCAGTCAACAGCTTGCGCCCATTGCTCTTCATCTTCTTTCTCCTCGCCTTCTTGGCCAACACGGCTCGCGAGGTCGCGAAAGGGATTGCAGATGTTGCAGGTGATAGTTCCAAGGGAATCATGACGATCGCGGTTACGCAAGGACCGAAGCGCGCGGCGGAACTTGCAACTGCATTCTTCGGCGTAGCCGTTCTCTTGAGCTTCCTAGTTCCTATTTTCGACCAGAAAGTCTCAGTGCTCTACTATCCTATAGTCGTCGTTGCGGATCTAGGTTTCTTGTACTCATCCTACCGGCTGAACCGTGACCCGACAGCCACAACCGTTCGAAAGATGAAAACTCAGGTCTTAGTTTGGATGCTTCTTGGCCTGGTGGGGTTCTTTGTGGGGGGCATCCCTGCTCTTTGAGGACACCAGCTCTGTAAGGAGCTCTTTGGCTCGGTCCAATCTTACTTTCTTCTCGTTCACCATTGCCGCCGCAACGGTGTCGATCATGTCTCCTTCAGCTCCAGCCATAGCGGCGATGTTTCTTGCATGGAGGGACATGTGACCTCTCTGGATTCCTTCTGCGGCTAAAGCCCTGAGTGCCGCCAGGTTTTGCGCTAGGCCGACCGCTGCCATAACTTCCCCCAGTTCCTTTGCAGTCTTGACTCGTAGAATCTTTAGGCTGATCCTTGCTGCTGGATGTACGGAGGTTATTCCTCCTACTATCCCAACTGCGGCTGGTATCTCTATGGATCCTTCAAGGTCACCATTCTCGTCCTTATTCCAATGTGTCAGAGGCGAATAGTGCCCTGTCCTGGCCGCGTAAGCATGTGCGCCCGCCTCTATAGCGCGGGTATCGTTTCCTGTTGCGAGGCAGACCGCTGTGATCCCGTTCATCACTCCCTTGTTGTGGGTGGCACACCTGTACGGATCCGCCGCCGCAAAGGCATATGCCTGAACGATTCCATCCACAACTTCCTCGCCGCCTAGATCATCTTTCGAGAAGTGCGCTGTGGCTCTCGCGATTCGCCTATCTGCTAGATTGGATATGATTCTAAGATTTGCACTTCCTCCAGATAGCTTCTCCAAGATGGGAGCTACTGCTTCCGCCATGGTGTTTACCACGTTAGCTCCCATAGCATCTCGACAATCTACGAGTAGCTCGGCAATCACCATTGTGCCAGCCAGGCTAGGCAGAATTCTAACACGCAAATCCTTCGCGCCCCCGCCTTTAGAGACAAGTGTCGGGTCCTGCTGGTTCGCCTTGCTCAGGATCTCCTGCTTGGAGGAGAGAATTGCCTTCTCCGCGTCTCTTGGTGAAGGGCATTTGACCAGTTGCACTTGTCCGATCATGATCGGCTCGGTGCTGCTGGTCTTGAACCCGCCCTTTGCCCTTGCCATCTTGGCGGCGTGACTGGCTGCCGCAACCACTGAAGCTTCCTCGATCGCCATTGGTACGAGGTAGTCCTTGTCGTTGATGAGGAAGTTCACGGCGATTCCTAGTGGTAAGGGTAGAACTCCCACGACGTTTTCGATCATTCGCTGCGCGGATGGGACCGGCAGGGCCCCAGTTTTGAGTATGTGTACTTCTTCATCGGAGAGTCCGGAGAACTCTTGAACGATGAGCAGTCTGTCTTCGAGCGACAGTTTGTAAAACGAACCAATGTTCGAGCTTCTAGCCAAACTCTTCACTTCCAATCTATCTTTCTCCCAGAATCAAACTTAGGATTAACGCTGAAGATGCCCTAGTCTATAGCTTGATCCCGTTTCGCCGGACCAGGCCATCGAAGGCTGGCTTCAACCAAGGGGTGTAATGTTCAGGATTCTCGCTGAGATCGTGTTTGAGTTGTGCTGGAGTGACCCATTTCCAATCGTCAATTTCTTGAGGATTCGGCTTTGGAACGCCGTTGTATTCCCCGAGGAAGACGTGATCGAACTCGTGTTCTGTTAGTCCGCTCTTTGGATCGTCCGCTTTGTACACGAAGCTGAAAACCTCCTTCAGCTTGATATCGAATCCGAACTCTTGTTTCAGTTTTCTATGGGCAGCTTTCTCCAGATCTTCGCCTTTCCTGGGGTGGCTGCAACATCCATTGCTCCAAAGGTTCTGAAAATGGTGTTTTGCATTTGACCTCAGCTGAAGAAGCATCTGGTTCTTGGAATTGTAAATGAAAATGGAAAATGCTCGGTGCAGTTTTCCACCATCGGAATGAGCCTTCATCTTCTCCTCGTAACCAATCGGATGATCCTTCTCGTCTACGAGGACAACGATCTCTGACATGTTTCAACCAATTTTTCTGAGACCATAAACCTTTCTTCACTATCGAGGATTAATGATCGGTCTTCTTGTTTGCTCTTGAGAGAGATAGTTGCGTCCACTAGTATCTTCCATCCCCTTGTAAGCCAGGGCGCAGCCGTTTCAGATGCAGCTATTACGTTAACATCGTGTCTTGCGTGGAATGATGCTTCAGACGGTTCCGCTTGGTCAATCTAAAAGGGTCATCACTCTTACCTGAGAATTCTGCTACGATCTCGTTCTCGGGTCGAGACATGGTACGTGAACTTTCCAAGATACGTGAGCGCTGTGAGACTCCCGTTTCTCCTTTGAGTTCACGTCTTGTTGCCTGTTCGTAGGATTCTCCGAACGTAACATGAAAAGAGCTGGAAGAGTCCCAGCAGTCCGGGAAAGTCGCCTTGATAGGACTACGACGTTGAAGAAGTGTTTTGCCATCCGAGCGGATCAAGAATATCATTCCAGACCGATGAAGAATTTCGTCTAGATGAGCCTTTGACCTTTCTATCGATCCGAGAACAGAATCGTCCTCTGTCCCACGATAAAGTAATTCCAAGGTCTTTCCAAAACGCTCTACGACTTGGGCATCTATTAGCTTGCCGTGAGATTGAGTTCTCGATCTTCTATTGCAGCCTTCTGACAATCTAGGCCTAGGCTGGCCGTGACTCTACACCACCAGTGTCCATCGAAATCTTGTACGGCGTCCCGCCCTCTCTTCTAAGAACGCGAGCGATCCTATCTCGGACACCCCTGCTCGGGCTAAGTACAATCACGCAGCCCCCTCCCCCGGCCCCGGTTAGCTTTGCTCCCAACGCGCCCGCTCGTCTTGCTACCTCGACGAGGTGGTCGAGTTTGGGATGTGAGACCCCAATTTTTCGCAGAAGTTCATGATTCTGATTCATGAGTGTCCCCAGATCCTCGTCGTCGCCTTCTCTCAAGGACCTGGCAACTCCACTGGAAATCTCTCGAACCTTTGCGAGATAATTCTGAAAATCTTTCTTCTCCTTTTTGGACTTCTGAACAACCCCTCCGACGAGTGTTCTGGTCATATGGTGAATGCCGGTGTCACAAACGAGGAGGACGGGGTCCTTCTTCAGTCTAACAGTCTTCACATTTGAGGGCCGGCTAAATTGTATCATGCCTCCATAGATGCAGGCGGCTTGGTCGACCCCGGAAGGTTTTCCATGGAGGAAGTTCTCCGGGACAAATCCGAGCTGGAAGATCTTCTTTTTGCTCATTTCGATTCCATTAGACCTGGCGACAGCCGAAATGATTGCTACGGTTGTGGATGCTGACGAGCCCAGGCCTGCGGCGACGGGAATCTCACACTCAACATCTACTTGAAGCGCGTGATCAATGCTCCCAGTCTGTTTCAGTGTCGCTTCGGCGGCCATTTGAAGCGGGAGTAGGAGTTCTCTGGGATCAGGGGGGTTTCCTGATTTCCCAGCCAGAAATCGAAGTGGAATGTCCGCCGTAACGCTTAGGCCGGATCCGTTCTTCGGTATCACGTGGACCTGAGAGTATAGGTTGATGGCCATAGCCACGGCGGGTGCGCCTAGGACTACGAAGTGTTCTCCGGATAGGATTATCTTTCCGGGGGCTCGCGCAATGGTCGGCGATGGCTCGCTGGTCGGGTGCGAGGACTCTTCACTTCTCGAATGAAGCTGCGGCATAGCCTACGACTGCGCTCTTGTCTCCAGTGACGTCTCCACTAGTTTGGTAGGAAAGTAGATTTCCACTTTTGGCTCCTCGGAGCTTTGCTCCGTGAATCATTGCTGTAACCGGACCATATCCGCAGGCCGAGACGGAGTGCTCTTCGATTATTTCCTGGAATTTTTTCTCGTCCATTTGTAGCGCTGCCCTAATTGCCTGTTTATCCTTGGATAGTGCCTCTTCTTGCGGCTCGTAGTGTGTCCAGTCGGAAGAAGCTAGTACAACTGCTCGATGTTTCTCCGCCGCTTTTGCTATCGCCTCGCCGACTTCGATGCTTGTCTGTAGATCTTGAAGCATCATACAGATGGGGACGAATTTGAATCGTCTCGGATAGATGAATTGTAAGAATGGCAGCTGGACTTCGATGGAGTGCTCGTTTCTATGAGCCTCGTCTTCGACATCCACGAGATCGGAGTTATCAACAATTTCTTGAGCGAGACCCGTGTCAATAGGCACGTCCCCTAGAGGAGTGCTCCAGTCGCCCTCAGTCATTGTCGAGACTCCGCTTCCAAGCCCCGTGTGGTTGGGTCCGACGACGACTATGGTTTCCAAGATTCCTGCTGACGCGAGGTTGTAGTAGCTGTGGGCAGCAACGGGTCCAGAGTACTTGTAGCCTGCATGGGGAACTATTAACCCGAGAAGGTTCTGGTTTCGAGTTCCAGGAATCGTAGGTATGGCTCTTGGTCCTAATGGATGGAGGAAGGACTGTTCTATCTGGGTTCTTAGGGCGCCTTCAGTGTCTGGGTAGAATGTGCCTGCTTGGGCTGGGAGGCGCTTCTTCACGCCTCGCCACCTGAAGCTCGTCCGAGGGGCATGGCGGCGAGCTTCGTCTCGAAATCGTCTATCGTCAACGGGATCGTTCCATCCTTCGGGATCTCTCCTCTCTCTCGGAGGACCTGTCGTGCGAGCAGCCAGTAGACTACTGCCAAGGCTCTTCGTCCTTTGTTGTTTACTGGAATTACTAGGTCAACCCCCGAGAATACGTTGTCTGTGTCACAGAGTGCGATGACTGGAATGCCGACGGCTGTTGCTTCTTTGATTGCTTGCCAGTCTGCCCTAGGGTCCGTTACCAGTACGACTTGTGGTTCAGCATGTTTTGGCTGTAGGGGGTTGGATATGAGGCCGGGCATGAATCTGCCCACTATTGGCATGGCCTTCGTGAGCTCTGCAAATCTGTCTATGGGAGTCTTGCCATAGAGCCTCGATGACACGGCCAATACTCGGCCCGGTTCGAATCGCGCCATGAACTTGGCGGCTATTCGGATTTTTTCGTTCGTCTCTCCGATGTTTAGGATGAAGAGCCCGTCGGGTCTGACTCGAAAAATGTACTTCTCCATGTCCACTGTCTTGATCCGGGTCCCAATGTGGAGACCCGCGGCCAAGAGCTCTTCTAGCGAGAGTAGAAGGTTCTCCGCTCGGGGGATTGCTTCTCTATCCTCAAACTCTTGGCTCTCCATGCGACCAAGACCCTAAGCGAGTTCAGCCCGTCTCTTTGCAGTCACTTGCGGATATTTCAGAAACTCGTCGATTAACTCGACATGCGTTATGAGCATCCGTCTACAGCAATATCGCCTGATTCCTAGTTCGTCGAGGACCTTCTGAGGCTTGTCTCCTGCTCTTACGCGCTGGTTGAAGGTTTCCCACTTATCGGCGATCTGTTTCCCACAAGTGAAGCATCTTACTGGAATTATCATAATGCAACCATCACCTGTACGACTTTTGTTTTCTTCGCCGGGCGCTTGGTCCGCCGAACTTCTTCGGTTCGGTGACTCTCTGGTCTCCAGCTATCATGACTCTATCGTAGGCGAGGAAGGTCTTTCTCAACTCACTACCCTTCGTCCAGCCTGCCAAGGCCCGAGCGATTGCTATTCGTGCAGCTTCTGCCTGAGCCATCACTCCGCCACCCTCAATACTGACTCTGATGTCGACGCTTTTCGACCTGTCCCCAGCGATCAGCAATGGCTCCTCGATCTTCATTCTGGCAACTTCTGGATACATGTGATCGAGCGATTGATCATTGATGTAGACCCGTCCCTTCCCAGGTCTCATAACCGCTCTCGCAATGGCAGTTTTTCTCTTGCCTGTTTCGAGTGAGAGTTTCTTCTTCTCGCTCACTGTGGGAAGCCTCCGATCTCTCCGGATAGTTGGGCGATAGTGATGTAGGGAACTCTGAGTCTTGAAGCGTCAGCGTCAGCGACTCTGGTCGCTGGACGATCCAGATATTCGCTAGGGGTTCCGATGTAGACTTTGACTCTATGGAAAGCGTCTTTGCCTCCGGTTTTTTTCCAAGGTAGCATTCCTCTTATGACTCTTCGGACGTAACCGTCGGGCTTGCGTGGATGGGTTGGGCTCTTCTCCAGGTTTCCGAGCGTTCGAGTCTTTAGTTTCAGCTTGGCTCTAGCGACAACTCGCTCTTTGGTTCCGGAAATCACGGCACGCTCAGCGTTGATAACCACCATGCTCTTTCCGTCGAGGGCTCTCTTGGCCACGTAACTAGCCATTCTTCCCAGAATGAGATTGGAAGCGTCAACAATCTCTTCGGGCTGGGCGACCGCTATTGTCTTCTTCATTTTTCAGAAATTCCTCCCAGTGCTTCCTCGAACCCCAAGGTTTTCGCGCTGATGAGCCGAGCGGCGTCTAGGACCAACTTCTCGGGCGGTAGGGTTCCGGTTGATTCGACGAGAAAATTGAAGGTCTTCGCTTTCGGGTCGTAGCTGTAAGTGCATGCCGATGCTGGTTGCCACTTTGCATGGTCTCTTCCTCTTCCAAGCCGTGCGTATGCTTCAAGCTTGATTCTCTGGCCTTGGGCAAGCTTGACGATCGGGACCTTGTCGGAGACCGGTTTCACTTCAGGGTTCTCTGGTTTCAGATTAGAGGTGTAGACGACCTCAACAGGGTCGGAGGCCTCAACCTCTAGGGAGAGGGATGCTCTGCATTTTTCGCAACCGAGTTCGCTCTTGCAGGTGCATTCCTCGGGAAGATTGTAGCTCTGGTCAGTTGTGATCGGGATGAGTCCGAGTCGGTGGGCTAGAATCTCATCATACATGACTGAACTGTTCTCAAGAATCATGACGTCCTCGATCGCCATCACCGGGACCTCGGCGAGGATTATGCGTCGAAGCGCGTTAGCGAATGCTGGCGAAACGTCAGACAGGACAAAACGGATAGTCTCCTGTTCCTTGGTGAGGAGTTTTATGTCCATCTAGTTATCATGCTTCCAACGCGAAGTGTCCATCGGACCCGCCGGACTTTATTTAAAGCTAACGAGTTTCACGAGGATTTTGAACGCAATTCTCCCATTTCCTATCATTATCGCAGGACTCTGAGCTCTTGCGGTTTCCGTTGAACAGATTGACTATGCAACGCCCGTGATGATTCCAAAATAGATGCTTACAAGCCCGACGACTATGGCGATGGGTGGGAACGCAAGGATCGATCCTATAGTCTCAAGAATGTCCTCCACAAATCTTAGTAGAGTGTAGAGGATCAGAGTGATGATGAGGAAGATTATTCCTAGTTCAAGATTGTTTAGGAGCCCCGGAAAAACGACCCTGAGATAGGCCGCAACGAGAATTCCGACGCCGAGGGAGATCAATGATGCCCAGCGTAGGTTCTTCAGGGGTCGGGAGATCAGCACTATTCCGAGGACTGCCATCACGGGGAGATAGTACTTTAGGTATGGATAGTTCGAGTTCGCGTTCGGCTCCAATCCTATTCCGAATATGTTAGACAGAAATTTCAGACCTAGGGCCAGGTCGATGGCGACGATGATTATAGCTATGCCCACAAAGAAGCCGATTATCGACAGCAAACGCGCCAGATCGTTCGAGGCACGTTTGAAGAGCGGCGCGGTTGCGCATACACCTCCCACGATGAGGAGGATTGCTGTCGAGACGACCATCGGTATCGAGTCTGTTACAAAGGTTGAGGTTTAAGCGGGTTGCGTCTGTTTCTCGACGGGCTCTGCGGGCGCTTCCTCTTCTTCGACTTCAGGCATTATGAGGGGTTGTTCAGCCATTACTTCTTCCTTAACTTCAGGTGGGACTTCTGGAAGAACTGGAGCAGTGGGCGCGGCTACTTCCTCTATGATTCTGGAAACTCTCTTGCCCGTGGGAGCTGCTCTGGCTGGATGTTGAGCATTGCTCAATGGACTGCGCGCGTGGAAGGCTATTCTGGACTCTTGTTCTCGCTGAACAACGTAGCTTGGCACCGACACCACATCTCCAGCAACGCTGATGTGGCCATGAGTGACGAACTGGCGTGCCTGGTGAATGGACTTTGCGAGACCCGTTCGATGTACTATTGTTTGTAGTCGGCGTTCCATCAGATCTTTGACGTTCAGGTCCAGAATATTGTCTACGGTTGCTGATTCTGGCAGGATTCCGAGTCTCGCGAGTCTTTTTAGGTACTGGCTTTCAAGCGGACCGCGTTCCTCTTCCTCCGTCCCGAGTAGTGTTCTCGCGATTCCTCTGATTTGTGAGAGCTCGGTCTCGTGGCCGCGTAGTTCTCTCTTGTTCCGTAAACCGTAATCGCCGACTAGGTGGAGTTCCTCTTCGAGCTGGTCTTTTCGCCATGGGTGGCGAGGGGTCTGGTATGCTTTTCTAGGCTTTCGTGGATCTCCCATAGCACTACCCTAGTCTACTTCTTCTCCTCTTCCTTCTCCTTCTTCCCTGCCGCTCTCGCTGCTTCCATCAGAACCTTCTTTTTCACACCGACCGCTTTGCCTGACCTGCCTGTTGTCCTTGTTCTCTGGCCCCGGACCTTTAGGCCCAAGGAGTGTCGGACTCCTTTCCAGCTCTGGATATCCTTCATAAGGTCAATGTCAGATTTGATCTTGAGAGCCAAATCAGCCCCAACAAGATGCATATCGCGGCCGGTTTCGATATCCTTTCGTCTATTGACCATTCTAGGTGGTATGCCGTGTTTCAGAGGGTCCTTGATGACGTCCTCTACCCTTGATAATTCGCCGTCTGAAAGGGCTCCCATTCGAGCTTCTGGGTTGATCTTTGCTGCTTTGACCACTGCAAAAGCTAAGTTGGGTCCTACACCTCGTATCTTGCCGAGACCGTAAGCTACCTTCTTGGTACCGTCTATATCGGTTCCCATGAAGCGGAGTATCAGCCTGAACTCTCGGGACATAATTTCACTGTGCGACTAGCAATCGGCCCTCCCCTCGCGTAATTTAACGTTTCCACTTTGTGGACCCCTCTTCACCGACTGGTTGTCCTCAACCCACACCTAGGGCTGAGACCCTGAGTCGATGAGTCATCCCAATCGTCCGTAGTTGTTTCAAGGTCGAAAAAGGTAAACAGCGCTCAGAAGTTGAAGCAGTTCCACGAGTTCAGAGTCCAAGAATCGTCGGCGCGATCGACAACTCGCACATCAAATTGTCTTGGTTAAGGCCAAATTTGTTGTACATGAGACGGCCGAGGAACTCGACAGCCAACTTTGCTACAACTATGTGTGTTTGTCTCATTCTGATGTCATTGCACATTTCGTTGTCGGGTTCTGGTGTTGTCTGCGGAATTTTTATCTACGATTTATTGCTCGCAAGCAACCTGATGATCTTTTTTTCGGTGAAAAAGTTCGTGGAGAGAAAATTTTCTCCGTTGACTGAAAAAAATTCTCGCGGAAAAATTACTATCGCGATCGATCTGCGCGCAAACAATTCTTAAATACGCGTCGAGCATTGATTGTTATCATCCGGAAAACTCGGACTAGAAAATCTTCCAGAAATGTTTGGACCACACCTTACGCTTGATTTGTCGGAGTGTGACCGTCGAAAGCTCTCCGACCTCTCTCACATCTACGATCTCCTGGACGAGCTTCCCGACGTCATCGGGATGCACAAGATCACCCCGCCCTACACTTTCATCTATCGGCCCGGCGACAATCCTTCTGAATGGGGAGTCAGCGGATTCGTCATAATCGCTGAGAGCCACATCAGCATTCACACCTTCCCGGACAGAAACTCAGCCTTCGTCGACATCTTCAGCTGCAAACAATTCGACATTCACAAGGCCGTCGACTATATCGTGGCCAAACTGGACGCTCACAGGGCAGACAAGAAACTCTCCGGACGCGGAAAGGAGTATCCAAGACAGGTGGAAGCAGCTCGGGAGATTGTAGTACGGTCCCGCCCGAGCTTGAAGCGGTAGGCTCAGCTCGGAACATTCTCTCTAGATCTTATTTTTCTTTTTTCCACTAACTATTTTTTTCTGCTATCTTTTTCTCGACCCCCCCGGGGGTATCTGAAAACAAAAAAACTCCTTCACACTTTACAGGTTAGAACCGGTATGGTGCGGGAGGTGAGATGCAAACTCACGGTTCAATACTACCGATTGGTTTCGTTTGTGAGCGGGATTGGGGTTTCATTGGGGCGCGAGGATCGTTCGATTAGTTTCACCTTATTTTCAGTCTTGAGCTAGGTGAATGTGTTTGAAGGACTCGAAGTAAGCTCGATGCCGTTCGGAGTGGTTTGATTGGCATCCGGGGTAACTCAAATCTGGCGCGGTTTTACCTTTTTCTACTGAAAATGGTCGAGTCCTCTTATTTCTTAACTGCTCGTTTTCCACAATATCTTTGCGCAGAACTCATCATGACGTCAAGGCAGGGATTCTGAAGTCCTGTTCCTTTGGCAGTGTTTCTGTCAGCCAACTGTTGGCGTCGCAGAACCTTTCCTATAAGATCCTGAAGCCGATACTCGATCATCTTGTGTCAGCAAAACTAGTTGAGTTCGAGATCGATGGAAGGAGGAAGCTTGTGCGAACGACTGATCTAGGCTTGACTGCCTTCCGAGCCTACAAAAACGCGCTGGCTCTCTTGGAAGGTCACAAAACATCTCTGACGATCAATTAGTCAATCAACCTTCTGAGGACAGGCAGAATGGATCGCTGAACATTGTCATAGAACAAAAGGATAGAACAATTCTCCCAAGGCCTATTATCATCGAATGATTAGCCCTCGTGGTCGTGCATAATTCTCGGGATCCGATTGCTGTCGGAATACTTTCTATCTGTCCGTCGCGAGTCTCTCTTACTAAACTAAGAGACGCACTCACATCAAGTCTCAAGATGCAGCAATCTGTTCCAGCCTTCTGGAGGGAGCGATAACGCCAACGAGGCCCGGGGCCATCGGGGACATTCCTGTCAAGATACCTTACACGGATCGTCGCGCTAGAAAGGTTGCGAAGACGATTCTGGTATCCTCTCTAATCTTCCTGACAGTTATTGGATCAATCGGCTCTTGGCTGCCTGGCTTTGTAACCGCCTTCGCCGCTCTGTTCCCATCGACTCCGGCGCAGATTCAGGGAGCATGTTCTACCTCCTCTCCGAATTCCACAAACAACACGATTACATGCATGCCACCGACGGGCGGTCCCGGATCTGTAGCTCCGAATCTTGTGGGCGCGGACAAGATGCCCAGCCTCTCCCTGCCGAAGACAGTTCTGTCTAGCGTTGACTCGCTCATAGGTGCTGGCGGAGTGATACAGAATTCGCCTCAGAACCTCACAATATACAATCTCGATGTTTCCATGAGGCTTCTCGGTGGCCAAATTCCACATGATGAATTTCTAGGGCCGGGGGGCAGGACGCTCAGTTCATGGTCCTTTTGGGGAATAGAGTCGAACATTAGCGGATTATGGATGCCTTTACTACCATCATCAAACATCTTCATAGTCGCTGGTACCAACGCAACTGGTACGTTTGTCATTCGGACAATGCAAGTTGCAGCCGGTCCGTACTCAGGAGTCTTGAAAGTCGTTTACAAGGCAACATCCGCCGGTCCGCTAAAGTGGGAACTGGGTTTCAGTCCAGCCCTCTCGGGCACGTACAGGCTCATCTACACGTGGATGAACGTAACCAACTCCTTCGCTCTCCATACCGCTGACGATAGCTTCGAGGCAAACTACCGCGCTACCAATTACACGTTCACATGGGCTGACGTTCCGAAGAAGTTCAACACAACAGGATCGATAGCCCTTGGACAGTTTGCTTTACGCATTGACCTGGGAAGCCTGGCGGGAGGTTCCCAGACAATCATCGATCCGAGCATATCCACAAGTACCAGTGGGAGTGCGACATCTTATACTTTCCAGAGAAAGATCTTCTTCGAGCCAAAGGGAGGCTACTTCTTCGTCTTCTATTACGATGGCAATTCTGAGGGGTACAGATACTCTCATGATGGGACAACCTGGTCTTCTCTGCAATCGATGCCCTCAGGATGGCCGACGTTCTACAACGTGCCAACCTCGTCGCTTTCTGTACTCAATTCGGGACAGAACGTTCTGGTCGCCACGGGACAGACGAAGGCTGATTCTTTCACGTGTGGCAGCACGCCATGTAGCGGGTCGGACTCGGTATCGTTATACTACTCAGTGGGAACGATATCCGGACCTACGATTAACTGGCAGCCCGATAGCACTGGCCACTTGGCGAGAATTGCTGCGACCGTCACCAGCTCCTTCACTAGCAGTAGCACCACTTCCTTCAGTGCGACGATAGGAATCCGGTATGCTAGCGTTGCCCTTAGTGCAACAAACATCCCAACGTTTTCTTTCAACTTCTTCGAGTATCAGAGCCCCTACTCCGCCAATTCGGGAGTCTGCTCGACGAGTAACGGAGCGGGAGTCTATGCTGAGAGCGGACTGTATGTGGCTTACAACGGAATCATCGCTTACGTTGCGAAAAACTCCATTCTTACTCAAAATCCAGCTGACTGCTATCGCTACGACCTGTATGACAATTTCCGATCTGCGCTTGCAGCCTCGGATTCTGTCGGAGGAATGCGGGTTGTATTCCAGCATCCAGTGCACACCTACGACGGATTTGGAGATGTCATAGGAACGAGGGTCGAGCTTGACTCGCTTCCAGTCTTCCGTAGTCAGACTAGCACGGTGCCAGCCATCGCGAATGCTTATGTTGACAGCTCACAGAGCAATTCCAACTTCGGCTCCGCTCTGAGCGTCGGAAGCTCACCTTCTGGAAGCGCGATGTACAAAGGTTTTGTAAACTTCAACCTTCCTCAAACCCCTTCAGGCTATTCGTTCAATTCCGCGAGTCTGAGTTTTGGCCTGGTGGCTGCGGCTGGTTCCGGCGCGGTGGCGATTAGTCCATGCCTAGCTCTATCATCGTGGACTGAATTCGGGATAACTTGGGCGAATCAGCCGACTTATGCATCCTGTTCCTCAGTAGGGCCCTATTATTCCCTTCCGGGTGGTACAACTCCTCAGATCGTGCAGGGCTCCTATACTGTTGATGCGACACCTTCCGTGAGACTTCTCTATGCGGGCACCACGAACCATGGCCTGGAGTTGACTCCATACTGGACTTCGGGAAGTAACGGCTACATGGCGTTCTATTCCTACGAAAACGTCGGCCAAGCATGTCCAGGCAGTCCATGTCTATCGGTGACATTTGTCTCCATGCAGCTTGAAATGATCGAATCCTCTATGAGTAGTGATCCCGACTTCTCATTAACTTCGGATGCAAACTACGGTACACACATCGTCTACAAGATGCCCGATAATACGATAAGCTACACGTACAGATCAATATCTAGCGCGTCCTGGTTGTCTCCCTCGCGAAACATATTCGGAGGGCCGGATGCATCTCCCACGATAGTTGCAGACTACTCGACGAATGACGTGTATGCAATTGCTATCAACGGATCCTCCATCATCATGAGAAGCAAAGGCTTGGCTGAGAGCTGGGCCGATAGATCAATAGTGTTCCCAGTGACACGTCAAAATGCTCCGAGCAGTCTGGGGTCGAACTTAGCATCCGCCAGCAGTACCAACGCGAGCACGATCCAGCTAATCTGGACTGCTGGGTCTTCATCGCCTTACAATGTCACGTTCGCATCTATCCCAATCGAGACAGTATGGTCACCCTACGCGGCACCTACTGATCCGTGGGACGGCAACGGGCTGGCGCCCTACGGCCAGTACTTCGCTAATCTTGGAGAATATGTTTCGCCCAGCACTGGAATGCTCACAATAAAACAGACCGACCTCAGCGTTCCAGGCCGAGGATTGAGCCTCGACTTAGCGAGAGTCTACACCGAACCTGGGAGCTTCCTCAACGGTAATCCTTTCAACTACGAGAGCTCCTACGGGTTCTGGGACGACAGCTTCACCACTGGCTGGACGGCATATTCAACGATCAACTTTGCCACTGATGGTGATGTCGCGACTCTAACCGTAAACAGCGCAAGCGTTCCGTACGGCCAAATAGTAGCCTTTGTCAACATAAACACGGCAGTCTACCCCTACTTGGTATGGCGGTTCATCGGATCGAACAGGTTCAATGTTGGCGTGTTTGCAGGGGGCGTCGAGTACAAGTATGCTCCCCCTGATCCTCTCGCCCCCTCTACTTGGTCAACGGTGGCCTGGAATGTGAACGCTGTGACTGGCGGGAAGACCATAACAGAGATCGAAGTCTTTGCGGTGGGCAATGTCGGAGACTGGGTGAAGTACGACTACATCGCCTCGATAGCACCCTTCACAATGGGGAATGGTTGGCACCTGAACTTTCCTTGGATGAATGGAGCCGCGACCCCCTCCTTCATCCATCTCTGGGATGGCGAGGGCTACAGGATTCCGTCCAGTTTCTGGACAGGACTCACAGCGAGTTTCGATAACCACCAGGGCGAGAACTTCCGGTTGGTCAGAAACTTAGATGGAAGCATAGTCCTCTTCACTTCGACTGGGACCTCCTACTCCTTCAATTCTAGCCATCTCTTGACTACTATTACTGATTCTACTGGGAACAATGCAATCACTTTCCAATATGATGCAAGCAACTATGATCGACTCTCCTACATCGGTGATGCAGTGGGTAGACTCTACTGGTTCCACTACTATGATAGCTCGGGTCTACCGATGCTCGTACGTAGCATCAACGAAACTATTACCGGGTTGTCAACGACGAGAAGTATAGGCTTTGTTTATGATGGTAAACTTCGTCTAGTGTCAATGAAAGACCCGGCTGGTAGAGTCACCGGGTATGCCTATGGTGGAATAGGAGGCGCTGTCGATTCTTGGCTAACGTCCCAGATAGATTATCCAACAGGCTGGTACGACAGTTACAGCTACACCCAGTACACGATCGGGACCCAAGCATCGACCTACCGGGTCTCTCTGCAACAGGTCATGGCAAGTTCGACTTCGAACGTACGCCAGTTTGCCTACGTCTATATTCATGGTGCTGGCGACCAGATCACTGGTTCAACCGTTACAACCTACAACGGGACACGGGTTGCAGGCTACACGAAATATGCGTTTTCCTACCTTGGAGATATCAAGAACATCACTGACGCAAGCGGTAACCTGCTGAGCGGAGACGAGCAGTTTTTCGGAGTCAACGGAGAAATACCTAGAGAAGTGGTTCTCGTCACGGATGGCTCTGGACAGACCGGCCCGGGGCATATTGGCAGCTACACCAACTACTACACTTACGACCTATGGGGCAACCAGATTTACAGTCGTCGCGTGATTAACCCTACATCCAACTGGTATCATGAGAGCTTCAACGCCTACTACAACAATGCGGAGCCTCCCGGATTCTACTCCTTCCAGGACAGCTTCAGCAGAAACCAGGGAATATCCTCTGACAATTCATGGAACGTTGCGAACGGGTATTGGATGGTCAACAATGGAGTCTACAACGGCACTCCTACTACGGGGCCCGAGGAGAGCGTTCTTTCCTACGCCAGTGTTACCAAGACAGATGTCTCTATTCAGGCTAGAGTCTTTCTGGTAAGGCTGGTCAATACTACAGCGGATTCGAGGGTTGGAATCTTCACTCACTATGCGGGAGGACCACTTTACCATAAATGGGAGCTAGTCATCCATACAGCGAGCCAATATTCCTATCTTGAATTCAACGACGAGTGGAATGGATGGCTCGGGGAGAATGATGGGCAATCTTCGGCTCAGAGTTCATGTTCTGCGTGGAACATCCCGTTGATCTCCACAGGCATCTGGTATACTTTCAACATGACTGTCCGGGGAACTTCAGCCCTGGGCTGGGTCTCTGCTCCGGGCCAGCCCCAGTGTACCGTCACTGGTACTTTTGGGTCGACGAGCCCGGCGCTGAACGGAACAGGTTTTGGCATGTTCGCTTCTACATTTTCCGCTCTCTTCGACGATGTTCAAGTAGCAACAGTCTCACCTTTCATAACAGGGTTAGGCTTCTCCAACTCTTTCATCCGGAATGGTGCCCCCGGCCCAGTAGGGTTGAACACTTGGATGGCCACCACAAAACCGCCAGGCGCAGGCTGGAACACCACTGTAGACTGGTTGTCTGCATCAGGCTGGAACCAAGCATACCCCTCGCAGAACTACGGCGCGAGCCCATGGGGCACACTCACTGGTTGGCCAGATAACAACGCGCAGTGGATATGGTCGACTGCGAACGCTAACGTCTCCGCATCCCTGGACCCTGTCTGGTTCAGGAGGACATTTACTGTATCAGCAACATCAAGCCTTAGCGTAGCAATTGCCACAGATGACACCTACGTAGTCTATCTGGATGGATCCAAGCTCGGTACAGGAAACCACTGGGAACAGGTTGGCTCGTACACCAGCACCGTGAATCCAGGATACCATATCCTGTCGATAAGCGCTACGAATGCCGGTGGTCCCGCAGGGCTACTCATAACCGTGAAGAACACTGGCACCGGACAGGTCATCTTCCGAAGCGACGCTACTGCCGGGCCCGCTATCGGAGCGTTGGCAGGCTCCGCCCAGCTCCAGAACGGCTCTGGCAGTCTGCCGGAAGAAACGTACTACGGCTATACCATGTGGGGAGGCATCAACCAGACAAAGACGCGTCTCGACACCAACGCTAGCCCAATATTCATTGACAACACGGCTCAGACTGGTTGCGGCCACAATACCAACTCGTGCTCGCTAATTTTCAACACATCGCAGCCAAATGATATTATCGTGGTCTTTACGACAGAACTGCTCGACCTCCAGACCTCCTGCACTTTCACCGTAACAGATACGTCGGGTCTCTCTTGGACGATGAGAGGCAGCGCATCAGGGAGAAACGATGGATCGACAGGAGGTAATCGTGACCAGCTCGGGGAATTCTGGGCCAAGAGCGTGAACAAGCTTTCTTCCGACACGATCACCGAGTCGATCTCGGGGTGTGCGGGCGTTTATGGCGGTGAGTATAACGGACTCATAGTGATCGGAATCAGTGGAGCCAACTTCAGCAACCCCTTCGACTCTAACAGTTCGCTACCGGGATCTACCAACGGCAATAGCAATCTACCGTCCGCGACGATATCGACTAGCAATTCCAGAGACATGGTGATTGGTATCGCCCAGCAATCTAGCTACGGTGTACTAACATCCGGACCAGGCTTCGCTCCCATTTCCTATTCTGAAACTTGTTGCCAAACCTCGCAGGAGGACCTTGTCTACTCGACCCTTACCAACTTCAACGTCGCGTTCGGAGATAACACAGCATACTACTGGGAGGAAATAGCTGACGCTGTTCAAGCCGGGGTGGGCCCGTCACAAACCCAGTGGATAACAACAACAAGATCCTATGATCAGTATGGCAACCTCCTCAACATAGTTGACCCTAAGGGGAATTCTACATCGTATGGTTATTCGACAAAGTACCAGTCTGCCTACCTGACTAGTCAAACACAGACGCAAAAGCCAGGCCCAATATCCGTCGTTTCGTCCTTCGGATACAACTTCACGACAGGAACTATGATCTGGGCTCAACAGCCCAACGGCTACAATACTCACAACTACAATACTACATCCACATATGACATCCTCGGACGCCTTACGAAGGTAACCTATCCCACCGGTGACTTCCTAGCTTACACGTACAATGATGCCGGTAACTATGTTAACATCACGAATGAGAACGGCTTGAAGACGAAGGACCTCTACGACGGGCTGGGCCGCTTGGCTTCCACTCAGAGGTTCCTGAACGGGGCTGTATACTCAACATCAGGCTCCACCTATAATTGGATGAACGAGGTTACTAGTAGCACTGATCCTCTAGGTAACAGATACAGCTACACTTATGACGCTCTGGGGAGAATGAATATGACAATTGAACCGAACGGCAACCACACCCAAGCATTCTATAATGGT
>WNGR01001526.1_pt1 | contig 25965 bp, 34 predicted proteins | sample 5407581 | NCBI WGS metagenome assembly WNGR01 (sample SAMN13153383, study PRJNA577476) | soil metagenome | isolation source: 80 cm soil or saprolite under Garry oak tree replicate 2 | place: USA:California | collected 2016-06-15
CGTGTTTTCTGAGGAATATCGTGCTCACAGCCGACAGCCTCCACTTCCCTTAGATTCAACTCTGGTTCGGTGGGACGATTGTGTTCATCATGCGCCGCTCACATCTGGTTCGGTAATTGGTGACCACTTTCCTACTGTCTTTCCTCCAATACTTTCATGAAGCTTATCGCCCTGGCTGGGGAGTTGTCCGTGACCAGGACACTCTAGCACCTTCGAGAAGATTTCTCGAAGATTTCTCTCCGTGACAATGGGCTCGGTTTGAAAGCCATTGGCGCCTCAAGTGCTAGTACCTCGTCGGCTATATTTGCAAGTTTCCTCTGTTTCTGTACAGGAGAAATGCGTAGGGGTGTCGGTCTCGCGGGTGAAGGAGTACACGTTGGCCGAGCGTGTGCTTTGACGTCCGCGGTATCGGCGCCCAGGCGGATTATCGTTACTCCCAAGGTGCGTGCCCCCTACTTCTCACTGGACCGGTTTCGTTCCGAACTTACCTGGTTCGACGCACTTTCGTTCCAAACCCGTCCAGCTAGGCTGGGTTTCTGCTGACTCGGGCTGCCACAAAATATGAGCTCGCAGGGGATGTAGGCTTTACAAGCACCCGAGTACACTCTGGCCGAGGGGTTGTGCTCTGGCGCTGGCGTCAAAGCGGTCTCAAGCGTCTCGAGATGTGTACGACCTTGTAAACCGAACTCCACAGCTGACAGCTCACCCACCTAGATCGAACTATCCACTCAGTGAGTTCATGTCCATTGGCCATGTGACAGTCTTCTCTTCTCTTCGCTTTTTCTCCTTTTGTTGCGGTCGTCGCATTAATCCCCGAGATCGGTAGTTCCTCAAAGCGGGGCCTACATTGCGCACAGGTCTCTTGGGAAATGGGGATGCACCCTGGCCGAGGTGCTGCCCCTCATTGCTCATGAGGACGGCGCTCGACGCGTCGAGGTGAGTGCTTCCTTTCCGCACCGTCTTCTGATAACTCGTTCTAGAGAATAAGAGCGCCGCCCCTTACCAAAGGAGGACGCCCCTGATCATACGTGTTGCATGCTCTGTGACACCGTCCGCGTGCTAGCCAATTCGGCAGTTTCTCTCCAAACACAGACCGCAAAGTCATAAGCACCTCATTCCCCCCCTTTCTAGCTATCTGGAGCTGACAATCGCTTCTAGTCCTCTCGAGGTATCAGTAGAACCGGGTGCGAGCGGAAGTCTTGGCCTAGCAGGAGATGGACGCTCTCTGGCCGAGGGATGCGGTCCGTTTCCTGCGACGTCAGCTTCTTAGTCTTCCCGGGTTGTTCCAAGGTGCGTGCCTCCAAACCTCCTGGTAATCACATCACATAGGATCTCGAACGCACCCACCGGTCCGATCGGTTTGCATTGGCTTGTATGTTAACGTGTCCACCGGTCTGGTTCTGTCCTTGTCCAACGTTAGCTTGCCAGCACGAAGGACCCTTGGACTGACACAATCTCCAACGGGTAATACTCCTTCTGGTTACTGTCTTGTTTTCTGACCTGAAGGCTGTTACCTAGTCCATTCTCTGATCGACCAAACCGCTGGGGCTCGAATGTACGTAAGGAATCGGCTTGCAGACGGAGGGCGTACTCTGCTGTTCGTGGGGCTGATTCCGAAGGGCGCTCGGGCAGTCGTAAGGTACGTTTCTTGTTAGATTCACCCCGACGACCCTATACCCACTGCTGGGGGTCGTCTGAGACTTTTCAGACATTTGACAGGTGTCCTTCACACCAGTCGTCCCTCTCTTATCTTTTTTCTATTTCTGGTTGAATCTTGTATTAATTGCTGACTGGCCCATTTTCTAAAAAGCGCACAACCCAGATCCCGATACGATCAATGATTAGTGGGGATGTCATGAACGGAACATTGCAATCGATTACGGCGACCTCTCGGCTTCTTCCTGTCGAACATACTGCGCATGGGGTCCAACTACCCGGTCTGGACTAGGTAACTGGACCGCACCGGACTCGCAGCTAAGTGGTCATTTCCATTACCCACCCCTCCAGTGCCCGCCCCCTCCCCGCCTTGGCATTGACGTCCGTTGTACGGCGTATCGCGACTGCGGCGTGTTACGGACGCCAATGCCACCCAAAAGGCCACGGGTCTTCTTATGGAGACTCGTGTGTTGGGTTTCCTTATCCTTCTTGTCTTTCCATTCGAAGCTGCGCCCCACTTCTCTTACAGACGACAGAACTCTATCAAGTGGAGCAATCCGCAGGGTGCGCACTCGATCGAGACTTCGAACCACCTGGGTCAGTCCAAGACTCTGCCCCACTGACTGGATTGCCGGACTAAGCTTGGCATTACTCTCTTTACTACTGAGGGAGGTCTCTTGATGCTTGGCTTCTTTACGGACTGCCTACGGGTGCTTAGCTTGTCTTGAGACTGCCTTCGGGTGCTTAGTTTGAGGCTGCCTACGGGCGCTTAGCTCGTGACTTCTTGCCTGCTTGGTTGCCCTCCCTTGCACCTCGGACTCCGAATTAGTTTAGGCTGACGATTGAGACGCTTTACGTGGCCGATTGTGACGGAATACATGCCCCATCTGATTCTGAAAAAGGCTAGTCTTTGCTCTCTTATCGTCGTGAAGGAATATTGTATTGACGGGTGCCATCCTCGTGCCGAGCATTCACGACGGGTGCCGAAGAAGGTTTGTCTTCACATTCGTCTCGTTGTCTTTGGGGCTTACTGACGGGTGGCATTCTCTCACCGACCGTTCGCGACGAGAGGGGGGGGACAAGCCTGTGTTGAGTCCGAAAAAAGGTTTGTCCAGACGTTCCTATCGTCATGAGGGCCTACTGACTGGTGGCATACTGTCGCCGACTGTTCACGACGACGGGAGGCGGGCCTGTGTTGAGTCCGAGAAAAAGTTCGTCCTTCCGTTTTCGTGAGGGCTCACTCAACTGTTCACAATGGAAGGAAACAGGTCTCTGTTGGGTCCGAATGCCCCCACCCCGGAAATTGACGAATATGTCACCAGGGAGCGTCCCAGAAATACGAAACTGCGTGAGGGCTGCCCAGCCCGTGTTAGTCCTCTGTTTTTCATTTTTTCACTCTAACCATCTCCTGAGCTTCGTCGCGGACCAATACCCACAACTGGTAAGGCCACAATGGCTAAAGACGTACTTAGTACTCTCGTTCCCCTTTCAACCCTAACGCGCTTCGATCGTGAGGTAAGTCCCATCTTCTGTGACCACATCTGTGGACACGCTGGGACCACTTTTACTCATGCATACGTATCCCAACGACGCATCTGCATCTTATGCTCCGCAGCCCCTGACGTCGGGTGAGTATACCTGTGTCTCAGCGTCCGCGTAATTTTTGCCTTCCATATGAACAACTACTTATCTGCCCGGGATGCACCCTCTCTGTGTCTATCCCTGCATCATGTAAAAATGCCGAGATGGGCACCTCCCGCTTCATCGGGTCGAGTGATGTCTCTCCGCGACGTCTCTCGTTTCAAACTCCTTACTTGGTTGGCGCCTGATCTCACCAACTAAGCCTTCCCCGACACCGCCGAGTTGACCTGCAATAACCGGCCGCCGGTTTGCCGCCGCATGAACCAGGCGACCACCACCGCGACACCCGAAACTAAGTTTCCTCCATGCTCGGGCTTTTCCGTCCCGTACGCTTCCCTCCGCCTTTGTACCGTACCCCATTAAGCCTTACAGTTGCTTTTTCGGCGCTACCCAACTGCGACGGGATCTCGTCTCCGCTGTCATGTGTTGTTGTCCTCTCCACAAAACTTCACGCCGCCAATTGAGGGTCATCTTCTGCGAGGGGGCTTAGACACGGACCGTACCTGATGAACAAAGCAATTCAGCAGGGACAGCTTAGGTCTGCGCCACATCTACGCCCCGCTGCTTCGCATCCCGATTTATTTGTCGCCATTGGTAAGTGTTTCAGACTAGCCGTGACAATTCCCGCCATATTAGACTGTGAATGTCACTGGTCAGTTCCACAGCGCTTTATTTTATTTAAATCTTCCAGAGCACATTGTCATCCGGAGTCAGCCTGACAAATTGATTAATTCAGCTTATCTTTTTTCTTCGCTGCCTCGTGGTTTTGCCGCCTTGCATTTGAACTTGTTTGGCGGGCCCGGCGAATAGTTTTGTTTCAGCACATCAATTAATACCCTATGAGGCAATGAAGCGCCCCCAGCTACTTGATTGTGATGAGCTTACGAGTAGATAAAAAAACGCATTTGCCCAGAATTTTTAATTAGCCAGCGGCCTGAGTTTACAAGCTTACCTGCCTTCGATAACCGTATACATGTCCACAACAAGTCGCTCTTGCAGTACATTACCGTTGATCCGCGTCCATCGTTTAGACATCCAAAGGCCGCAAAAGGCATGATACTCCTTTACGCCGCTCAAATCGCTTTCTAGTGGGTTGCCACGGTCGGTGTGAAAATGTCTTTCACAACCGTTGACCTAAGAGTTACTGTACTGTAACCCAAAGTTCCGACATTCACGCCCGGAAAAATCCCGAAATTTCAAAGCTGAAAGGTCTCAACAGAAATTCGAGAATGAGAGCAATGTGTCTTTGGTTGCTGCCCCGTCATAGCATCGTAAATAACGGGATCGTTATAGCTGCGCAAACTGCGAACGTAGCGGCCAAAAAAGTCGCGCCCACATGCGCCGACGAAGGTTGGGTACTTCGCCAAGGTCAGGAAGATATTATAGGTCGAGACGAAAAGAGATACTCGCCCCGACCCATTCGACGTTCCTGCGCTGGAACTTGGGCTTCGACTAGAACTCGAGGTGCCGCTGGTAGACGAGTCCGATGGGGTGCCTGACGGGGCCCCAGAATTGCCAACTTGACCACTCGCGTTAAACGCCCGTGTGGTATTCGATTGCAAGGCCCAGGAAATCCCCCCAACCACGTGTGCAAGGAAGAGGTCGTCCTACACACACAATCAGAATTCAGGTTCGAAAGGGGGGGGAGATCTGACCGGATACTAAGAACGTGTAAGGAACGAAACAAACCTGCCATGTTTGATTGAGGTGACCAAGACTTGTGTGGAAGCTACGCCCCGCGTTACCCCCATTCTCGACGCCCGCTCCGTGCTCCTGGTACCAAGCTTAAAAACCGAGTTTGAGTACCCAGACACTGGAAGACGGCCGGTGGCGCACCTGTTGGGTGAGGTGTCCCTTGATCGAATCGACGTGGGCCAGGGTCTGCGACGACGTCAGGCACATTACAGATAGGAATGAAGAAATTAATAGACCGGAGTACGAAGACTCGTTGGCCGCAAGGACCACGACGGCGCCAACCGATCTTGGGTCGGACTTGAAGTTATACCTGCGAGAAGACTCAGGGTTGCAGAAGAAGCGCAAGGGTGGGATCATGCTCCAACATTTCATCTTGCACATGCCACTGAGCAGGCAGCATACTCGTGCTTGGATGCGAGGCATCGATTACGTCCACGGTCTTTCACAAATTAGGCACCGTTCAGCACGCAAGGACAACGGAATCAAGCTCACGGCATTCTGAATCAAAGGATGATAGTCAAAGAATGCGCCTGCAGGGGTTCGCCAAGAGGTCGGTCTTGCGCACCAAGAGAGTTCAGCACGACTCACCGACCTCCCTGCCATAGAAAGTCGTATTTCGCAGGCAGTCTGAAGCCGAGTGGATAGCGACGAAGTTCCCACCCAGGTCGAGATACTGCTGAAGTGCCGCCTTCCCCCCTTCATCCAAGACTACTCGACGTCAGCCTCCGCGAAGCAACTCGCGAATTTTTTTTGAGAGATAGCCGCACCTTCTCCCGTGTTCATGAGGAAGACGAGTAGGTCATACGATGCAAGTCCCGCGTCAGTAAATCGCGTCCCGTCCTCCGTCGCGTCAAATTGCACGTTGATGGACGATCCGCGTGTAATGAGTGCATCGCGGGCGGTTGGGATGGAGTCGTGCCTGAAATCTGCAGTGGCAGAATAAATGAGTCCACGTGCAGGTCGATCTTGCGACAATACCGGCACTAGGAACAGGAGTAATGTGCAGCATAGAGATATCGATGAACGTATGAGAAACATTGGTCACTGGACAGTGGAACGGTTGGTCCGTCTCAGGCTATACAGTATTCGGGTCGTAGGCGTCTACGGCAACGTCAGCAAGTTCGCGGGGCACAATTTAGGGTACACTTCCTACTGGCACGACCGGCGCCCCAGGAACCTTCAACACTCGATGGTTCTAATGTCACTCCTCTCTGCAGTGAAGACACCTATGGTTTAGAGATAGATTATCGAGTACCTTTGCGTCGTATGATAGACCGCGGCTCTGATATGCTGATGTAATGAAAGAGATGATTGATCAGGACATTACATGCATGCGAAGAGTAAACTATGGATATCTATCTAAATGGGTGAACGGGTCAACGTCCGTTGAGTAGCGGACGTTATGGCGTAGATATGAGCAGGGGATCCGTAAGTCGGTTGAGTCGTGAGAGAAAACGAGAACACCAGCATTACTCCTCTCCATCTAGATCTCCTTGCTCATTGGGGTTGACACTCAGGTGGCCCACCCTCGTCATCATCGTCATCATCGTCCTCCCAGTCGTTTTCATCACCCTCGCCAAACTGAGGTGGAAACGCCTGGTCAAAGAAGCCCGAACCCGCGGGAAATGACCGTGCACGCACTTCGGTTAGCGTACTCTCCTCGAACGCTACCTCATCCACAATTTCTGGCAACGGTTCAATGTCCGTCTTCTTGGGCGGTAGCAATGCGGAAAGCGCCTGTAAACTAACGTCAGACACAGGAAATATACGAGGGACGAATGTAGAATTGGAACTTTTTGGTCTACGGTGCCTATCCAATCTTCGTTGGGCATCTCAACTTTCAGAACGATGTAAAGGTTCCCGCGCGCGTCCGGATTCTTGTAGGTCGGCATCCCCTCGTTACGCAAGACGATCGTCATACCGGATGTCAAGACTTTGGCTTTGGGGCTTGCTACTCTTACCCCTCGGCCGTCAAGGTGGTTGATCAGTATGCGGTCAAAACCCAAAAGCGCCTCGGAAAGAGTAACGGAAACGGTCGAAAGCAAGTCGCTCCCAGAACGCTCAAATGACTCATGTCGCTGAGTTTTTAGCACAAAGATAACGTCGCCAGGCGGAAGACCGGGCTGGAGTAGGCGGGTGAACCCGGGCCACACTCGCAGATAGTGGACGCAATCACTCACCTCTTGATCTCCAGCACCCGCCAGAACGATGCGCTGCCCGTCCGACATGCCACGTTCAACGCGAATCTCTTGCCGAGCCTTCTCATTGACGACTTTCTCGCCTTTGCATTTCTTGCATCTTCAAGACTCCTCAACAGAATACTCTTCGCCTCGATACAACACTTACCGATCCTTCTCACGGAGGATCTCACCCGTACCATGGCAATCCGTGCACGGCGCCCGCGTAGTCGCAATGCGGACGGTTGAGACCTGTTGTTATCACGAATTAGAAATTGGTTTACGTGTACAAAAAAAAACCTACCTGAGAATAGACATGCTTCCAGCCTTTGCCCTCGCATGTCACACATTTTTTGGCCTTTGCACTGCCCTTCGCCCCAGACCTGCTCGCAGATTAATATGCACAAAAAGGTATAGTTGCTTTTGAGAACGTAAGCTTACCCCTTACAGACACTACACTCGACTTCTTTCTCCATATTCACTTTTACGGTTTTTCCATTGTAGAGTTCCTCGAGTGTAACGTTGTATGGAATCACGGTGTCCTCTCCCTTGTTCCGTTTCCTAAACGGCCCCCTCGCGTTTCCGAAGTCGAAATCGAAAGATGCCCCAGGACCACCACCGAAGAATTGAGCGAAAATATCACCCATGTCTGGGCCATTTTGAGGACCACCTGGGCCAGCGAGACCCTGCATACCATAAGAGTCATAGACTTCCCGAGTATTTGGGTCATTCAGGATCTCATATCTAAGGCGACATAAACACCAAAAGAAGGCGATAATAATCACGACATACGCAGCACCCAGCTCCTGAAAATTTTGAATAGCATCTGGATCATTGGGATTCTGAAGAGAGCTTAGACAGAGAAAACGGACAGCGCGCAGGGAAGTAATGTACCTTGTCCTGAGGTGCGAGTTGCGGCGAAGTCCAGCAAAAGATATCATCAATCACGAAAGCGGCCATAGGCACAGGTCAGCATACCGGGTGAAGGTCCCTAGCCTAGAGAGATAACTCAGGATTTCACGCGAAAGAGAGGGCGAACATAAGGACCTTCTTGCGATATGCCTTCTTGATCTCGTCTGAGAGAGCCGAGGGTTAGGATACACACCCCGTGTCGTGGTGCCGCAAAGCATACCTCCGGTGGCAGTTGGAGACACTCCGAGTACATCGTAGAGTTCTGTTTCAATTGCCACTACAGATATTTTCTGGTAAGACATGCAGGTGCGCCAGAACGAAGGCCTTACTTTTTGTTTTTGAGCCGACGGGGGTAGGATGTCGAGGGGCACGCTGGCATACATTCAATTGCAAGCAGCCGATTTACTCATGAGCGCGACGCGCGCCTATAAACATGAACAAATACCCAGAAGTCACGGAAAACTTGACGGCCCGTCGTGCCGTGACTTGCAGCCAGCGTTCTTACTTCCAACGACACGAGGTGAGCCCAGTGTTTTGCTCTCAGTCTGATCTATATGATGCCATTGGAAAACATACTTATCTACATTGTCTAAATGCGTCACTCACGCATGAAGATTTTCTTTTTTCTCTGAACATGGACCTTCATTTGTTTCGTTCTGATTCTGGGAGACAAGATGCTAACTCGCCGTCTTTACACAGGAAGTATTTATTTGTATTAGCCGTCCAGCCGTCCAGATACTAGTGATGTCCCTCTCGCTGAAGCATGTTATACTACACCCCCTGCTACCGCCTGATCTGATATTCGTTTGCTTACCTAGCGATAAACCATGAACTTCTACTTTGACGCCGCCGGGATTATCGATCGTTTGGATGCAAAGCAGGGATCCGTGAAGAGTCTCCTTAGCACCCTTCCAGAAAAGAGTCGCAAGCGCACTGCCGCGCTTGTTATTGAGACGCTAAAATGTGGGGGAATTGCACAACAACTGAACGCTGACGGTCAACTAACGAGCTGTCAAACATCAGACAAGTCCGCGCTTGCGGAAGTGATCGCAGCCGCGAATCTCCTGAAGGAGGAGAAAAAAATAACCTCTCACAATCTCGCTTTAGTATTGGTGCACGACTTCCTATTATCCGGCGGAGTTCAGGCCGGCGATGGCCCTGTGAAACAAGCACTACTCCGGCATAAGACGCGTCTTCGTAGTGAATTCCAGCGTGTCAAGATTAGGCGAGGCGCAAAGTCCGATAGCGAACTAGCGTTAGGGGATGACGTACGGGCAGGTACGCACCACTTTCCCGCATCAGCGTTTCCCGTCTGGGTGGAGTCAAACTCTGAATACCCCTTGCCCCAGCTCAGATCCCACGATATGTGCGGGTCAACTCCCTGAAATGGACCATTGACGAAGCCATTAAGACCTTCCAAAGGGGTGGGTATGCATTTGGGAACCCTCACGACGAAATGTACTGTACCTTCATTTTTGCACTTATCCTATCATCAATTACCGAGATCCTCCTTGTTACCCCCCTCAGGAAGTTCGCACGGGACGCGCATGTCGAGAACCTTTTGTCGTTTCCCCCACAAACGCAGCTGACCGATACCCCCGAGTATTCTGATGGTCGCCTTATCCTGCAGGATAAGGCATCGTGTTTCCCCGCGGTCGTGCTATCACCACCAGCCTGTCCGGGGTGCGTCATTATCGACGCCACGGCAGCGCCTGGGAACAAAACGTCACACCTGAGCGCACTCATGGGTAACCAGGGCAAGGTACGATCTCCCGATTTCCTTAGTTGACAATAATTGGGGGATGTCATTTTTTTTCCCCGAAAGTAGATTCTTGCGTTTGAACGTGATCGCAAGCGTTACGGCACTCTAAAATCAATGCTTGCCAGTGCCGGGTGTAGTAATGTCGAAGCCCTCAATGGGGATTTCCTCTCCACAGATTTCAAGAACGAAAAATATAGCCGCGTTACCCACATGTAGGCCGCTTCTTGCCACGTCTGCTGGCCGTCTCTAACGAGACCAGTCTTCTTGACCCGTCCTGTAGCGGATCCGGCATTGTCAACCGACTCGACCGCCTCTTGGAATCAGGCACGTCTTCTGACGTACTGCAGGACATCGGGGGGCGTATCATTGATCACGTCACGTTGCTGCCAACAGGGGCGGAAAGTTCAGACATTGCACACACAGAGCGCCTCGCGAAGCTAGCTGCATTCCAGCTCCAGATGTTACGTCACGCAATGAAATGTCCGTATCCACACTTCCGTCCCCCCGCCGCCGTGCGATTCTGATGGCAAATGCCACTATCTGATTAACAACGGCCACAGTCCCGGCTATCGAAAAGATAGTGTACTCGACTTGCAGTATCTACTCCGAGGAGAACGAGCAGGTGGTACTCGCAGCGCTGCAAAGCACAGAAGCAATCGCGGGTGGATTCAATCTAGCCACACGCGCTGAGGTACTCCCAGCATGGCCGCGGCGGGGACAACCGGGGATCCTAAATGACGCAGGTGGTTTCTATACATTGGCCCTTCCGCCTTGCTGGCTAGTTACTGACGATCGTGAAGACACTGACGCTGTCGTCCGATGTTCTCCCGGGGAGGATGGGACGAATGGTTTCTTCGTCTCCTGCTTTGTACGTCGTAGCGACGCGCACCTGAGCGTTAGCGATGCCGAGATGCCGGCTGCGGGATGTAATAATGACCCAGGTGCGGAATCTGCGAAAAAGAGGAAGCTACACGCCGAGGGTGAGAGAGATAGAACCTCGGCACCACCAACGTCGGGCGGCCGGCGGAAAAAACGGAAATAATGATCGAATGGACTGTAGAGGGGATGCAATCTATGCGCCCGTGATTATCGCTGCAGCTAGATAGAGTGCTACGTGTTTGCCAACATGTCATTTTCATTAGTGACACCCAGAAGGAAATCTACCAAAATGGACAATAACCAAGTCGAGGCAATGGAGGTTACAATTCGAGAGGCACGTAGAACAAGAAGTATGTTACTGATGGAAGTCAATCTCGAACAAGCCGGAAAGACGACAGGTAACCGGAACATGAGTACGATTGTGAGAAAAACCGCTAGCCGGCGTGGTGAGGAATACTTAGAGATGAACCTGGGAGTCGGAGTCGAGATTGAGGGTGGGCTCCGTCATCTTGTTCTGTGAGAAAAGTGCTGAGAAGTGTCAGATGTTAGAAAACGGGGCATGGGCATTCAGGAACTGGTTTGTTGAGCGTATTGGCCTTGATAGTATTGGGCATAGTTGGAATAGTCCTGCGATTGCGAATAACCACCCGCTGAAGCTTGGGGGTAACCACCACTGTATCCCGGTTGTCCGTATCCAGGAGCAGGTCCTCCACCCGGATAGCCGCCGCCGCCGTAGCCTGGCTGCGGGGGTCGATAGCCTGTATTCTGCTGGGTGCCCAACGACCCTAAAGCAGACTGCCAGACTTCGGGTCGGCGCCAGGGGGGAACGTTAGAACTGTTTGTCGTGAGGTCGCCAACTCCACCTCCCCATGGACCCCTGCCAGAGTCAGGGCCAGGGCCTTTTCCAGTTTCGCCGAGCTCTGCCATTAAACTAGCATACTCCGAGTCAAATCCCCCTTTGACCATCGCTTGAGAAGGGGGGCCACCAGGGCCCGGTCCCACGGGGTCGCCCGCACCGAAGGTGGCTCCTTTGTTAACGGTACAGTCGCGCGCCATGTGCCCAGCGCTGCCACACACACGGCAAATGATGTTAGCAGTGAAGTTACGTTGCTCCGGGCAGTCGTATTTGCGGTGGCCGACGCCACCACAATTTTGGCAGATCTGATTCTCGTCGTCACGAAGCGTACCATTGAGTGCTGCTAGTTCACGAAGTTGGTTGCGCTTGTGGTCATTTTGACCCTCAGGTGTCGAAGCGGCCTAGGATAGGATCCAGCGATCAGTGTTCGGACGTTGGCTAAGGGAAGAAAAAAAAGGCTGTTACTCACAGTCTCAATAACTTTGTTGATCAGCCTGACACAATGAATGACTTTCTCCTCCGATTCAGCTAAGACGAGACAGTGCAGGTCTTCTTCGGCATCTTCAGCGTACTGATCTGGACGGGCCTTGCCTTCTTTAACGCTTCCTTTTCCTCGAATACTGATCTTTGCACCGCTCTCTTTCTCCATCTTCTTCAGGCTATTACCACGAGGACCCACGAGAAGACCGAAGAAATTGATCTCGGGGAACTCTTTAACGGGAATGTATACCTTTTCTGATGGACGCTGAGAGCGCTTCTGCTGATGATACTCAACAGGCGGACGGAAATTTGGATCGTTTTTCATGGCCCGATCAACAAGGCGAATGCGTTCATCCTCCAGTTTCTTCCTATAACGAACCTCACGGGTGTTGGTGCGCCGCCCGTGGGCATCGTAAGTGGGTGGAGGAGAAGGTGATCTGGGTGATGGAAGAAGTAAAGGTTGTTGTCGTGGAGACAAGGGTAAAAGCATACCTCTCGCGTTCCGGAGGGATGAAGTCATTCAATCTGAGTTTCCTATTGATTTCTTCAAGTCGAAGGTGAATGGCATAGTTGTCTAGTTGCGCTTGGGAAACACCGGCTGCTGAAATAGCTGTTGGAAGCCCAGGAATATCTGTTTTTGCATCTCCCCAGCGACTACGCTTCTTGCGGGTGTCAGCTGCAAAAGGGGATCATAAAATGTCAGGGTTAGTGTCAGTAATGAGGGTTAGCGTGAAGCGCCAAAGATGCAAATTCAAACATCAGTGTGAGTGGTCACTCAAGAAAGCGATACAGAGTTACGCTGTCGCCTATATGGACGATGTGACCAAGTGAATGAACAGGACTTGACTTACCAAGAGAGGGGGTACTGGTCGAAGATGAATGGTCCTCCTTGTTCCGAGAGCTATCCTCCCGCGGGCGTGGATAGGCCGAAGGAGATGGTTGAGCTAACTGCGGCGGGGCTGATTCCTCCACGGGCGCTGGGCCGAAACGGCGACGATTTCCACCAAGAGGGACTGAAGACGGAAATAAGTCTGCAATCACATGAAATATGGACAAGGATAGACTCACTATCATTGGTCCCTGTAATCTGTTTGGTTGCGGGCCTCCACATGTGAGCGAAACAACTTGGAGAGTATGAGACAAGATCAAGAAAGTGGGAGAAGAAACCAAGCGTTGACCCAAACCGACAAGCGCGAGTCACTGGCTCATTCAAACTCCGCCGTGCTGACTAATATTTCGAGTTTTCAAGCCGTGATGGGAGTCAGTTACTAGTAGGTGGACCCTTGGACTACGACCACGACCACGTACATTCTGCTGTTCTTTCATGGCCAGCAAGCGTACAGTACCAGAAGGTGCGGCATTAACTTTTTAGCTCCTGCCGTGCTTTAAAGCTAGGCAAGGCTCGCCCGAGATTTCCTCTAGCAAGCGACTTCGTCCGGCAGCGGATGTCGATTTGACAGACGTGGACAACGCAGAGGAGGACCACACCGCTGCCGAGGCGGCTCTCGTACCACGCGGAGCCACTATTAATTTTAGTGCTTTAACTCGCAAGCTCGCTGAAGAACGGCGGAATGCCGCGAGCGACGGACAGTCATCGCTTCCGCCCCACCGACGACAACAAGACAACCTTGTTTCTCATATCTTCATGGACCAAGACTTCTCTTTTCTCCACCTGAAATCCGATCATGCTTCGCGCCCCCTTTGGATTAGCCCAGAGGATGGTCATATCATCTTGGAGGCTTTCTCTCCAATTGCCGAGCAGGCACAAGATTTTCTCGTCGCCATCAGCGAGCCGGTCAGCAGGTATGTTATGGCAGACACCCCAAGGAGTTGTTGGAATACGTCTTTCTTAGGCCGAGCTTTATTCATGAATACAAGCTTACATCGTATTCCTTGTACGCCGCGGTGTCAGTGGGACTACAGACTGAGGACATCATAGACGTATGTCTGTGCCATAACTTTTGTACATCTAGTCTCACTTTACCACGCAAGGTCTTGAATCGCTTGTCCAAGGTACGCAATTTGGGGTACCCTAAGCACATTGAGTCCAACCTGCCATCGAAGGTCCCCGTGCCGGAGACTATCACCAACTTTATCCGGGAGCGCACATTGTCATATGGGAAAGTGAAGCTCGTGCTAAAGCATAACAAGTACTTCGTCGAGTCTAGCCATCCGGAGACCCTTCAGCACCTGCTGAAAGATAAGGCGATTCGTGATGCCAGGGTCGTTTCCCAGACAGGCGACGCCAATAAAGTGGCGACGTTCACAACTGCCAAAGCGCCTGTCAAGGGCAGTTTGACGATCCCAGGTACAAAGGACGTCGAGAGAAAACAGGACGATGCTTCCAAGTCAACTCCTGGTGCCTCGGCAGGGGCCAGTGGTTCTGACGGCGATCTTTTCACCTCCGTCGTGGGCGTAGAGAGTGGTATGTATTTCTCTAGTTCAGAAGTCCTGAAGGTACAACTTACGTACGTATTACTGCCAGACGAGATTGATGAAGACGATGAGAATGTACACGCTTTCGAAATCGACGACGCCAAGATCGACGTGAGTGACCGCCGTGCATCGTACGCGCTTAGCTCTGACTCTTCGTTGGTCCCAGGATGTGAAAAAGCGCTGCAATGAACTCGAGTATCCCATGCTGGAGGAATATGATTTTCGTAACGATACTGTGAACGCCAATCTCGATATAGATCTCAAGCCGGCCACCGTCATCCGCCCATATCAGGAGACGAGTCTGAGCAAAATGTTTGGAAATGGGTGAGGGATCTTCTCCCGCCTTTAGTGCTTCACCATGACGACTGACACCTCCAGACGAGCGCGCTCGGGAATCATAGTACTTCCGTGCGGGGCTGGAAAGACGCTTGTTGGCATCACGGCAGCGTGCACGATCAAGAAGTCGTGCCTCGTGCTATGCACTTCATCGTGGGTTTGCTTCCTGACTCAAGTGTGCCAGACTTGGTCAAGTCAAGTTCACGTAATCCAGGGTATCAGTAATGCAGTGGCGACAGCAATTCATGCAATGGTCCAATGTGACCGACCGCCAGATTGCGGTATTCACTGCCGATCAGAAAGAGAAGGTGCGTACAGTGATTTCCTATCTTCGCTTCGCGGGGTGATCGATCTAACCCGTTGTGCTTCACATGAAGTTCGCTGGAGAAAGCGGGGTCGTAGTCTCGACATATTCGATGGTCGCGAATACTCACAACCGATCTTATGAGTCAAAGAAGATGATGGAATTCCTTACTTCGAGAGAATGGGGGTTCATCCTTTTAGACGAAGTGCATGTGGTGCCTGCGAACATGTTCCGTCGCGTGGTGACCACCATCAAGGCGCATTCCAAGCTCGGCTTGACGGGTACGGCGCCCATCACTGCTACCGATACCATAGTTAGCTGATGGTTCGTTTACAGCAACACTGGTTCGAGAAGATGACAAGATAGCCGACCTGAATTACATGATCGGGCCGAAATTGTACGAGGCCAACTGGATGGATCTGGCCGCGAAGGGTCACATTGCGAATGTTCAGGTACGAGTCCCGTACTTCCCCCTCCCCTGACATGCGCCGTGTCCCTTATCTACACTAACTCGGCGGTGACTAGTGTGCAGAAGTTTGGTGCCCCATGACTCCTGAATTCTATCGCGAGTACCTAAGAGAGCAGTCGCGTAAACGTGTGCTACTTTATTGCATGAACCCACGAAAGTTTCAAGCGTGTCAATTCCTTATCAAGTATCACGAGGACAGGGGGGATAAGGTGATTGTTTTTTCCGACAACGTGTTCGCGCTCGAGGTGAGTGGCCCAGTCGGTGGCTCACGGTGTAACGGAATCCCTAATGCCCGTGGGAACCCTAGGCGTATGCCAAGAAATTAAAAAAGCCATACATCCACGGCCAGACCGGGCAAGTGGAGCGAATGCGTATTTTGCAACATTTCCAGCACAGCCCCGAAGTGAACACGATCTTCTTGTCGAAGGTATTTGTCCTGGTTACCCTTCGTGGGGTCATTTGTAATTCGTGGGGCCAACCAGGTTGGGGACACATCCATTGATCTTCCGGAAGCTACGTGCTTGATCCAGATCTCCTCGCACTTTGGTTCCCGCAGGCAGGAGGCACAACGCTTAGGTGCGCCCAAGAAAAAGACATATACAAACTAACTCGAGTCAACGAAACCTGATAGGACGGATTCTACGTGCAAAGCGTCGAAACGACGAGGGTTTCAACGCATTCTTTTACTCACTTGTATCGAAGGACACGCAAGAGATGTATTACAGCACGAAGAGGCAACAATTCCTCATCGACCAGGGATACGCGTTCAAAGTGATCACACAACTGGATGGGATGGACAACATGAAAGATTTGGTGTACAAGACGAGGGAGGAACAGATCGAACTTGTTACGACTGTGCTGATGCAGTCGGAAAGTGCAGCGGATCTCGGAACGGATATTCGAGCAGGAGAGGGCGATCTGGCGGGAACGATTACGTCGAAGGATTTCGGGGCGCCAATGCAGAGCAAAGTGCCAAGCGTGCACCGAACTATGGGATCGTTGACGGCCCTGAGTGGCGCACAGCACATGTCATACGTGGAACAGAACAAGTCTGCGAACAAAAAACTGGTCAAAGAAGCTGCACCGCGCCATCGACTTTTTGCGAAGCGAGATCGGGAGGTCGCGGCAGCGAAAAAGGAGGCGAGGCGCGGAGGGGGTACCTGAATGGTGGTAGGGACGAGGAGAGCTTATCGTGTATCAGGGTCAGGTGGGTGTTGACAGGGTTGTTAATGTAAATAATAAGGAAATAATAATAAATAGGTACGATTATTGTTCTAAGAAAAAATTAAATAAAAAAATAGAAGGAGAGGAAGAGAAGAAGCTGATGATCGTCATCGAAAGGGAAGGAACGGACCAAAGTGGTGGGATTAGGCGTGGGCGTTTAAAGTGATCGAGAACGAACCGGTGTTGCGAGGGGGGAGAAAGAGGGAAAAGAAAAAAAGAAAAAAAAAGCATAAAAAAGAAAAAAGAAGGGAAAGGGGTGTACGTAGACCTAGACCGAGGCGAGACCTAGTCAGGACAGGACAGACGGGTCGGGACAGGTCAGACTGAGATGGCGTTTGTTTGAAGAGATCGACGCGTCTAAAGGCGGCTAACGACGATTCAGTCACAGTCTCTATTCAATCTTGGCGCTCGCTCGTTACGGACGGGCACATGCTTACGGGTCCCTCGTCGTATATAGCATGAAACTCAGCTCCGCTCCCTGTCCATTTATCCCTCCGCATCCGCTTTCTATCCCGTCCCCTCCATGTCTTCGAAAAGAGGCAGAAAACGCAACGATAATTTGCCCCCCAATCGCGCTAGGGACGTCCAGCGAGCTTTCCGGGCCCGTCGTGCCGCTCATCTCGATGTCAGTCCTTCATCTCTCCTTGCCTTCTCTCTCACATTCATCTCTCGCTCTTCTCTCTATTTCACAGGCCCTCGAGCAGCGCGTCGCTGAATTGGAGGAGGAGAACAGTAACCTTCGCGCCGCCTTGAACCTACCCCCTGCCAACAGACTTCCCCTCGGTAAGGGTCCTACCGGGAAGGACAAGCCGAAGGCTCCTCCTGCACCCCCATCTCGTCCGGCGACTACTCTCGAAGTGGTTAGCAGAGCAGGATCTTCCGCTGACTCCCCAACATCAACGCGGGCGCAATCCCTCTCCCCATCGACCATCACCGCCTCCATGCGCCCATCCCCGAATGCCGTTCACAGCCTTGAGGGCGGCTCCTGGGATCAAAGCATGATGATGGGTGAGGAACAAAACCAACAGCCTCCTCATTCCTCTTCGCCCTCCACCGGCTATCCTTTGTCGGGGGTACCTGTGCATAACAAGCCCCCTTCACAATACTCTTACCCCAGTCCCGCACAATCGTCGTCCCGCACCACTCTCCCCGGAACTATGTACATGCCTGTAGCACCTCAAGGCACCCAAAATTTTGGCCACACTACTGACCGCCCTCTCACAGAAGCGTACGGAGGAGGAAACTACCCCGTGCGCGATCTCAGAGAAGATCAACAGCGCTTCCCCTATTCGCAACCTTCTTATTCTGGGCCCGAAGCAGCCCATCTGCCCCAGCATTCGCCTTCGACTCCGAGTCTACACTACTCCACGCAGCAGCATCGTGATGCCTCCTCTGCGCAAACACCCATCCCATTTGCGCACAGGCGCTCCATCACGGATCCACAGGGGTTCTCCTCTCTCGTGAACCAGTACCCCCATCTACCCCCTCCACCAGCGTTACGACGTCTGTCGCCACCGCGTCTAGCAGAAACCTCTCACTCTGTGAGACCCTCATTTAATGGTGGGGGCAGTTGATCGGACAGGTCCGCCAAAATTCTCTCGTGCGCGCCTGCTCGTCTCAATCCTCATTGTCGATTCGTCGTTTCTAGGCATGGATTGGTTCCATTCTTCCCCCCACCCCTACCCTCTTCCACTTTCACTTCCCCTTCGCTTCCGCTTCTCCACCCTCCTTCCCCCAATTCCGAACTTTTTACTACCCACAAATTTGTCGTATTCGTCATTCATTGTTGGTGATGTTTCTGTATCATTATTTGATCGCTCAAATGTTTTGCGGGTCCCTTTGTATGTCCTACCGGGCGATACTAAGGAATATCTACCGAGGGTGGCCTTTGGACTGGTGTCAAAGACCACATGGACACTGTATCACTCTTCGGGGCGTCTATGTTTTCACCGAGACACTATGTTATCGGGCACTTCCTTCGTTCTCTCTACCAGAAAACTAGTCCATTTTTACTCCTAATCTCTTTCCCTGGATATCACTGGTATATATGCTTTACAAAAGCCTAATCCCAATGCGTTGAGTGAGTAGTAACAAAACTTGTGCCCAAAGCGCGATAGGCAAGAGAGGCGAGACGGGTCGTGTGACACATCTGGTCAAGTGATGGGACCCAGACAACACCAGTCCACCCGCCCATCAGGGCCATAGCGCGCCTCCAACCAGTCATTGGCCTTACGGAAGTGACCGTTGCCGAAGAACCCCCTCCTTGCGCTCAGTGGGGAAGGGTGCTAATAATCACAAAGCGCGCGCCCCGATCATCAGCACGCGGCGTCGCGGCGGCACAACGGACAGACTTACTGCACTCGAGAGTATGAGATGCTTGTTCTGGTAATTACTGATCAATACCCGATCGATCACGATAAACGAGATGAGGTGAAAAAGAAAAAGAAAAAAAAATTGAATTGATGTGTCAGCCTGCAATAGGTGCAGGCTGCAGAAGAATAAAGAAGGGTTAAGGGGGGGGAGGGGGCGAGGAATGGGTGAGGACGAGAGAAGGGGCAAGGCGCTTCTCCTTCGGGGGATCGAGCGCTCTCGAACCGCACGCACGCACCTTGCTCAGCTTCGCGACGCGCTTTGCGGCCCACGCGCCCCAGGCGAGGAACACCACGCCCCGGCCGACCCCGGATTTCTTACCGAGATTCGCGCCGCCGTAGCGGTCGACGGTTTCGATGACTCGGTCCGTGAACTGCTCCCATCCCTTGCCCTGGTGCGATCCCGCGGAATGCGCGCGCACCGTCAGGCAGGTGTTGAGCATCAGCACGCCCGCCTCGGCCCACGCCGTTAGATTCCTAATCAATGTGAGATAACATAAGAACACGGCCATCACTTGGCGCACGTGCTACACGTGCCATGGGTGAAAAAAAAGACAAAAAAAAGGGGGGGGAGGGGGGAAGGCGAGCCGGAGGAAAGGTGTGAAATGTCACGCGCCTAACCTTAGCGCAATGGGGTGGGGGGGGAGGTCGGTAACAAGCTTACTCACCCGTGTTTCGGCGGAACGAAGTCTTCGTATTCGGCTTTGATTTCCGAGTAAATCTGCACCCGCGCGCGCGCAGCCGCAGCCAGTGGTGAGTAACAGGTGTATAAAAGAAACAAGCACCCGTACATTTTTTAACGATGGTGGCGCCGGGACACCGAGCGGGACGGAAAAGCAGAGACCTGCAGGACAGCACAAGGAGGCACAAGAGACGTGTAAGAAAAAACCATGGGGACCGACTGAGTCGGAAGGACGCCACAAAAGTGGCGCCGGACCCGCGTACCGTGCGCTTGTCCTGGCCCGTGGTATGGATCTTGGCCAATCATGACGACTCTGACCTTGCCCAGAGGGGTATAATTCGACCAGGAATAGATATTCCGTGCTGCACCGGCGTCCGTATGAGGGACCACGCTAATACACGCGTAGGTCGGGCGTGAACTTACGTGCAGGGTAGATGTTGAGGTTCTCTGCGCTGTCGTCGGGTCCGCATACGCCCTCTTTCCATAGGAACTGTTTTAGTGTGATAAAGTAGGGCTTCTTTATCTCGTCTTTGAGAACTTTGAGCCTAAGTGGAGCGTGATGTGTCATGACGGAATAATAACAAAGCATTTCGGAAACCGCCTACCAACTCTTTCCCATGGTCTCGCATTCCAATTTCAAGAGCCTCTTCTGGTCATCCGTGAGCGAGTCAATAAACTCGCTCAAGGAGAATGGAATCGAATTCAACGCCTGGTGGCCAGGATTTCCTCCAGAAGACTGCGACCCGATAACGGTGGGTTTGTCACCCGAACTGGGAGCTGTCAACTTTGGTTTCTTGGAAGTTGTCCCGGTGGTCTGGCTAGGGCCAGAGCCAAGCATATCGAGAAGTGTCCTCTGACGCTTTCCAGTAGTAGTAGTGGTACTAGAAGGGTTTGCATTCGGCTTTGCCTTCTTGTCGCAGTCTAACAAAGCACCAGCGGTGTTCTCATCATTAGAAGCAACTGAAGCCTGAGGGGATTGAGGTCCCGAGTCCTCAAGACACAGGACACGATTTCCAGATGGAGTAGTCATCGAAGGCGCGTTGGGTGGTAAGTTTCGATGGCAAGGGACGATGAACTTGTTGGTATGAGCGAGTAATACACGCGCCTGACGTGACGCGACGCGCCGTTTCCTGAGAACACATTTGACATTCGCGGATCTACAAACCCGGCAAATTGCGATGCTTAGCACATTTCCCGCTGATCCGCGCGTTAGCATCACTGATAAGGTAGCTGTCAAGGACACCCCTTACCTAACCTAGGTTACATCGTTATTACTCATGAATGTGGCCGTGTGAGCTTTTCGGTTTTGTGACTCTTCTATCTTTTGTTGGGCAGCGCAGGCGTACAATCTAGGAACTGAAGCACGCACTTTTGCGGTGATCTAACAACAACCCGCAGAGCGCCCAGATATCGAAGTCTCCGAGCCCCTCTGCCACCCGACAAGGTAGTGCAACGCACAACACTTGGTGGAACATTCCTTGTCGAAACACATGGGACCAAAGATCTTGGGGGCCTTCCGTCGTACGATAGCCCGTCTCCCGGTTCATACGTCTGTCAGGCAGTGGCTGCAACCCACCCGACAGTGACCTCTTTTCCTGCGGCTGTTGTTTCACCGACTCGCGGCGTTCCTGGCTACATTGTACTGGGGACCCGTCTGGCACTTGCGGAAAAGCTGCCAACGTACTCCCGCCCGATATAGCGCCACTTTTCTGATGCAAGTTGCCACGTCAGGTGCATATCTCGATGCCGTCGCTGAGGCTAGAGCGGAAGGGGCTCACGTGGCATACCTTACTTGTATGCGTGTACGGACCACGGTCATCGCCTTGGGCCGACGACGGAGTCCAGTAGGAGGTGGCTAGAGCCAGGAACCACATGGCCTGCTCAGGGTTGCCTCGTGTTAAATGAAAGTGGTAAAAGGCGGTAGATACGTTTCAGACTTTGGTTGGGTCATGCTCCGCCCATTGGGATCGTGGCGTATAGATCATCATCGCAAGCCATTCCATAATAGGAGTACGGAACTCCCCGCCCCCTCGTTGAATGCGAAGAACCCCTGACTCGAGCCCGAGTATCGAGCCCGAGTAAACACATTCTGAGCGCTTTTTGCGAGACTGAATCAGAGGCGGTTGCCGACCAAGTGCACGAAATGATAATTATGTTTTTGGAGCCTGCGTTTTATTCGCACCATGTATGTCGTATATCTCCCAATACAGGATTTGTAAGCGGCTGCGCAGGCCTTGCTGTATATATTTTTTCCGCCAAACTCTTTGGCGGGCCGGATGTCCGGTAATGCCCACGCATCGTCCATTGCTTCCTTCGTCTGGGCCGAACAACGAGCGCTATTGTGACTCGACTACCTAGCAGGCTCGAAAGGTCAACGTATACGACGGACGTATTCATCTATCGGAGCGACAGACATTTTACGCGCCACCGCCCAGAACAACTAGCATTATTGCCAACTTACCACGCTCAAGCTCCTCCCCGTCACCCCCGAACGTCAAACTGGCTGCTGCGCGTCCGGACATAACCGTGCGCAAAGGCAATATCGGCGCACGGGTGGGGCGACGCCGGCCTGGCTCGTTTGGAGCAGCCATGTCGATGCATGCCTCCTCGACGCACGATTGGAGCACGAGTTACCAGGCGAGTTCGTCCAAGTGAGTCTCGCATACAGCTCTCGTGCGATGCCGCCTCCTTTTCTCTCTTTTTACTTCATGTGACTACCTCCACAATGCCGTGAGAACGCGTGGAAAGAAGGTATTGATAGAGTGTTGTGCTTTTCACCTCCTTCGAGCATTCGTTGCGAGTCGCGTTGAGAAAAATGAGCGTGGAACTCGTACTGACGCGTTTACTAGTTCTGCGTCTGGGATGAGCACCGAGGACGACGACACCGATGACGATACGCGCACAGTTATCGGCAGACGAGGCTCCGTGAGCATTGAGCCACGCAATGGTGGTGCAGATGCCAACCGGAAACCCCCACGGGCACCCAGTCCTGTGCCGCCTGCCTCTAGCTCAGATGGCTCCAAAGTAAACAGTCGCACCAGCACTCTTAGTCGGCGCACCTTTACTCGCTCACGTTCTCCTGCCCCGATGTCTCTCGGTTTGAACGGGATCATGCCCCAGCCTAGACCCCCTTCACCCACAGTATTCCTTCGCCCTCGCAGCGTTGGACCGACTGGATTTATCCTGCCCGGGACATTCTCTCTAACAATCTCCTTCTGGATGACCCCTTGGCAATATAAATTTTGCATCGATGCGAAGCATGCCGCCGAGGGTGTCATCCTGGTATTAGCGCTTGCCTCCGCTGCACAAAAATTGCAGACATCTTCTAGCACATCACCGCCGAATGACTGCCCGCCACTCGGTACGTTTACTTCTCCTTAGGCGCGTCCCATGCCAATCATATATATACGTTAGAGCTATATGCCGTCATTTTTGCGTCTTTAGCACACATGGTTTGGAATCACTCTTCCTTCACCCGCGTTACCCCCTTGGCCAGCACGGTGGACCCGGGATTAACCGAACCTCCCCCAACTCCTCGTCTATCAGAGTCACGCGGGCCCCGTCGCGGCGCCCCAACTATCGGGCCACCAATCTCCGAAAATCGAGGATACGTGTGGATGACAGTACCTAAAAACTACAGGTCAAATTTGCAGTTGTTTCTGTGGTACTTTAATTGACACTTTGTTTAGGACCTCGTCTGATGATGGACTTGTCACTGGTCTCATTTTTGGACCATTGATCACGTCTGCTTTGTATTACGTTGCTCTCAAGTTTGACACGCAGGCCGCTGGCGTGTCTCAACCTCCCTTCTGGTATATTGAGGCTCCTTGGCACCTCGGTAACGACACCTCTTTAACACCACCCCAGGCACTCGTGCTCTCCCGCCGTAATGCCGTGGACCTGAGCACACTTTGTTCCTTGACACTGCCTATCCATGTATATGCGTCGCACTGGTTCGAGTGGCGCTATCGCAAGCAACACAAAGTTTCCGAAGGCGAACGTGGCTCCGTACCTCGTAGCGAGGCACGCAAAGGGTGGTTGTATACTGTTTTCACATATCTTGTATGTGCGTTCCTTCTTGGACTACGCTTCGCGCTCGATCGTGCTGGGTTGGGTATCTGGAAACGTAAGTCCCCAAATCGAATTTATTTATTTATTTTCCTTTTCGAAGACCGGAGCCTGACATGTGAAAATTACAGACTTGTCGTACTGGGAGATCGCGTCTGGCTCAGTCTTTTTCCAGTTTTCCCTCTACATCGCAGCCCGACTCGCACATCGCGGCTTCACACTCGGCGAGCTTGGCTTAGTAGTGTTTGGTGCCACTGCGTTGTTTACGGAATTAGTCAACCTGACCGTTGCGAGGGTACGCCCCACTTCAGGACGAGTCTATGCGCACAAAGACTAACGCCGCTTTCCCCGAAATAGATATGGCCGGTGACGACGGTTTACATCAAGACATATCGCCTGCCCACACCGTTGCTCATCTATCAGCTTGCTCTAATCCCCGGGTCGCTGCTGACGGGATTCCTGCTTTCACCGCTACTCACACTCTCCCGGCATATCGCACAGCGGCCGGTACGACGTCTGCGATTCCCACATGAGAAGCAGGCACACCGGCGCGCACTTGCCGTCGGCTTTTATCTGGGCGCAGCGCTCATCGTTGGGGGGTTAATCGGTATGTGGACGCGGTGGCTCCTGCGTGGACGCGACCCGTGGCTATGGGTCGTCTTCTGGTTACTCGAAGGCCCCCGCCCGTGGACGCGCCCCGCTCTGCTGACATATTGGGCTGTGCTCGGCAGTATCAGTGTTTGGGGGTGGAATCGGCAATTGGCGCGCTCACGTCGCTTCCGACCGCGCCTACCTACGGGCAGCGAACCAGTTACGGAGGGTACCGCTGTCACACAGCAGGGGAGTGAGCCGACGACACCGATGTCAGGGGCGTTGGGGCTCGCGTCATCGTCGCTCACGTCTTCGGCTGTCTCGGCGTCGTCGGCTGTCTCGGCGATGTTCCCTACAGTGGCAATGCCACACTTGCCGACAGATCTCGGACTTGGCGCGAGTGAGTGGCTTGATGCAGCGGATCGGCGCGTGCCGACACTAGGCCTGAATGCGCGGCGTAAATTCTTCCACGCGCTGGCAGTGGTCATGTTTGTACCTGGAGTGGCTGCAGACCCGGCGTTCACGCACCTGGCTTTCAGCGCGGCGTTTGCGCTGTTCGTGTTTGCGGAGTACGTGCGGTACTTTGCGCTGTACCCCTTCGGGGCGGCGGTGCACGTGTTTATGAGCGAGTTTCTCGACTCGAAGGACACAGGCACGGCCATCCTTAGTCACTTTTACCTCTTGACGGGTTGTGCCGGTGCACTATGGTTTGAAGGGTAAGCACGATTTCCTGTTATGGCACGCCAGGTGTTGGGTCATGTGGATAGCTGATGGCTGAGACCCGCTACAGACCTTCCCGTTTGTTGATGTACACAGGAATTTTGACAGTCGGGGTAGGAGATGCTGTGGTAAGTTTTCGATTGAGAAGGTATTCATATCAAGGGGAGAACTAATTACGAGGATTCAATCCAGGCGTCTGTTGTTGGAAAACGGGTGGGGCGATGCAAGTGGTCACCGACGACGTCTAAGACACTGGAAGGAAGTGCCGGGTTCACGATCTCGGTTGTGGCGTTTGCGTGGGTACTGCGGTTGTGTGGTTTGGTAGAAGAGTTTTCGGTAAGCAAGTTTACAGTTAAACGACAAGTGACTAATGTCGCTGGACTAGACCATGCGGTACGGGACAATTATTGGGCTTGGGTCCGTACTGGAGGCGATGTCCGGACAGAATGATAACATTATCTTACCGGTGTATGTGTGGAGTATGTTGGCGATAGGACTATCACAGTAAGTAGATTAGAAAAGGGAGAATAGGATTGCCGTAATAGAGGTGGCGTGACGTCATTGGACCTTGAAAGTGGAGTGGATTCGGGAAAGGGCGGGCCAGATTTCTATCATGGCCAACCCTTTTTGCCACGCCCCGTCCAGCGAACAGGTGTAGATAACTGGTGCAAACAATAATCCAGATACTGCCAAGGGTGACGAATGATC
>WNGR01003338.1_pt1 | contig 25952 bp, 31 predicted proteins | sample 5407581 | NCBI WGS metagenome assembly WNGR01 (sample SAMN13153383, study PRJNA577476) | soil metagenome | isolation source: 80 cm soil or saprolite under Garry oak tree replicate 2 | place: USA:California | collected 2016-06-15
CCCGCGGTCCAGCACCCGCACCGCCGCGTCCCGGATCGCCGCGGCCTCAACGGGGTTGATGTCCTCGCGAACGATGTGCCGCTTCCGGCGGTTCGGCTCGTCCGGGTTGGCGTAGATCCGCGTGTACCCGAACCACCGCTGCCCCCCGCCGGTCCGCCGGCCCTTGCGCGCCTCCCGGTCCTGGGCTTCGCGGACCCGCGCGCTCTTGACCGCGCTTTCCCGCCGCGCCCGGAGCGTCTCCATCCCGCCGTAGTAGGCGCCTTCCGCCGTGGACAGGTCCAGGTCCCCGCCGGTATAGGCGGACAGCCGCACGCCGTGGCGGACGCACGCCTTCTCAAAGGCGTTCCAGTCGGTCAGGTTGCGGGTCAGCCGGTCGATGTCGCGGACGATGACCACGTCGATCTGGCCCGCCTCGATCGTCGCGATCAGCTCGCCGAACCCGTCCCGGGTGATTTCCTTGAACGCGGAGTACCCGTCATCCTTGAAGGTGGCCACCACGGCCCAGCCGCGCCGGGCCGCGTGGCCGGTGCCCCGGTCCAGCTGGGTCGGCACCGACTCGGCCGCGTCGTAGGTCTCGCTCAGACGGCCGTACAGGCCCGCCCTGAGCTGGGCTTGCGCCCGGTCTGCCCGCGTGTCGTTCATGAGTCAAGCATGACGCAAAATCACAGCGGCCGCATGCGGCGGCTGTCCGCGGCGAACCTGCTCCCGGAGCGGGCCGGGCAGCCGGTCAAGGCCTGGGTCCACATCACCCTCGCGGATCTGCTCCGGCTGGAGGGCAGCTCGGCGCTGCAGGAGCAGTGGACCGAGCAGGTCCGGGCCCGGTGGGCCGCCCGCCGCGCCGCCGCGTCCGAGACCGGCGCCAGCGACGGCGCCTGGGTGGACGGCGACGCCGCCGAGGCCATCGCCTGCGACGCCGCGATGGCGCCGATCGTGACCGGCGACGTCAACGTGGACGCCCTGGAGGACCTGGTCCGGCTCTGCGTCGAGCTGGACCAGCTCCGGCAGGGCGGCGACCCCCGGCCCGGCACCACCGCGGCGTGGGCCGCCCTGGAACAAGCCGTGATCGGCAAGGCCGTCGACCTGCTGGCCGGCCCCGGCGGGCTGGCCAGCTTCCTGCGGCGGCGGCAGCTCGGGGTGCGGCTGGGCGGGCCGAGCCTGCCGCTGGACATCGGGTACGCCGAGACGATCCCGGCGGGCATCCGCAACGCGGTCCTGCTGCGGGACCGGCACTGCCAGTGGGCCGGCGGCTGCACCCAGCCCGCCGGCGCGTGCCAGGTGCACCACACCCGGCACAAGGCCCGGGGCGGGACGACGTCCGTCAAAGACTGCGTACTCCTGTGTCCCTTCCACCATCAGATCGTGATTCACCGGTGGGGCTGGACCCTGGTCGTCAACCCCGACGGGACGACAACGGCGTGGAACAAGGACAAGACCAAGGTGCTGCACAGCCACGGGCCACCCGCCCGCGCCGGGTAAGGGCCCAGCTCGCCCGAGCAATCGACTACGCAATCCGCCGGCCCTGGCGACCCCCGGTCGCACCACCCCGATGACGGCCTGCACCTCGATCTCCGGAACGGTGTCGTGCAGGGTTGCCTACCACCGCTATTAGAAGACATCCTCGAAGAGACCGTCAACCCGCGCGGGTGCGTCCGGGACCCCGCGTCAGCTTTCCGGACGCGGTTCCCCGGTCACCTCTTCCAGGAGCCGGGGATCGGCGAAGTCGCGGAAGAGCACGATATGACCGGCGTTTCCCCTTCACTTCCATGGTCGTTCAACAGCCGTTCATTGAACAAGCGTAGAATCAAATGGATCCCCGATCAACACCCGTAGAATGAAACAGTGACCACTCCCCGGCCCGGTTCCCGCGCCGAGCAGCGCCGCCGCACCGAGGCGCGCATCCTCGACGCCGCGACCCAGGTCTTCTTCAGCGCCGGGTACGACCGGACCACCATCCGGGCCGTGGCTTCGGCCGCGGGAGTGGACGCGGGCCTGGTCATGCACTACTTCGGGTCCAAGCAGCAGCTGTACCGGCGGGTGATCGACGCCGCCCCCGTCCCTGAGATCGGCGGGACGCCGGCGGAGGCAGCCGAGCAGATCCTCGCCGGGCTCGCCGACCGGCTCGCCAGCGCGCCCGTGGCGTCGCTGGCCCTGTTGCGCTCGATGCTGACCAATCCCGAGGCCGCCAGAGCCGCCAGCGCCGGCATCGCCCGCTACGAGGCGCAGATCGCCCAGGCCATCCCCGCCGACGACGCGGACCTGCGGGCCGCGATCATCAGCGCCATCACCCTCGGCATCACGGTCTCCCGGCACCTCATCAAATCCGACGAACTCGCCACCGCCGACCCGGCACACGTCACTGAGCTGCTGCGTCCCTGCGTGCTCTCGCTGACAGCCCGGCACGACCGGGTGCGGGTGCCGTTTACGGGAGAAGCTGGTCGACGAGGATCGACTTCAGCCACTTCTCGTAGCGCTCGGGGGTCCAGCCCCGGTCGGTGACGAGCAAGGCGTACACCTCGGGAGACGCGAGGGCGTGGATGATGTCGGCGGCGTCGCGCTCTTTGAGCCCCGGCCGCAGGGCGCCCGAACCAGCTAGCGAGCGGGCGATGCCCTGCTGGCCCACGTGACGTTGCCGGGCGATCTCGGTCAGCAGCGACGCCGCGTCCTGGTCGGATCGGGCCGCGTCGGCCAGGATGCGGTGAACGGGCCCGACGCGGGCCATGACCTGGCGCAGCAGCGCGGCGAACGCCGCCAGCTGGCCCTTCGGGTCCTCGGCTGAGAAAAGCGCCCGGACCTGCGGGCGGTCCGCCATGGCCACCGCCTGGTCGTCACCTCCGATCGAGACGTCGAGCATGGCCTTGAGGATTCCGAGCTTGGAGGAGAACAGCCGGTACACCGTCGTCGGCGGGGTGTCCGAGCGCTCGCTGATCGCATCGATGGTCGTCGCGGCGTAGCCGCGCTCGACGAACAGGCCCTGGGCCGCCTCGACGACGGCCGCCTGAGTGCGGCGGGTACGCGCCTGGCGGGCGGCTCCGTCGTACGTTCGGCGCGACTTGACATCTCGATCCATATTGGTGATAGTACTACTACCAAAACGGTAGTTCAACTACCACGAATACCTGGCTCACGAGATGTTAAGGAGCGACCATGACCAGCACGTCCGCCACCTCCGTCGAGGCGGCTGCCGCCGCCATCACGTCCGTCACCCTCGAGGTGCCCGACCCCGACGCCGCCGGCGCCTTCTACCGCGCCGCGTTCGGCCTGGGTTCCCAGGTGCGCGTCCGCGCGTCGCAGGCGCCGACGACCGGCTTCCGCGGGTTCACGCTGTCGCTCGTGGTGTCGCAGCCGTCAACGGTCGACGCGCTCGCCGGCGGCGCCCTCGACGCGGGTGCGACGACGATCAAGCCCGTCACGAAGAGCCTGTGGGGCTACGGCGGCGTCGTCCGCGCCCCCGACGGGACGATCTGGAAGATCGCGACGTCGGCGAAGAAGGACACCGGTCCGGCTACCCGGCAGGTCGACGACATCGTGCTCCTGCTGGGATGCGCGGACGTCGCCGCGACCAAGCAGTTCTACGTCGAGCGGGGCCTGACGGTGGCGCGGGGCTTCGGCAGCAAGTACGTCGAGTTCGCCGCCCCGGCGTCGCACATCAAGCTGGCGCTCTACAAGCGCCGGGCCCTGGCCAAGGACGCCGGGGTCCCCCCGGAGGGCACCGGATCGCACCGGATCGCCATCACCAGCGACACCGGGCCGTTCACTGACCCGGACGGTTTCGGCTGGGAAGCCGGCGCGTGAGGCGGTCATGACCCTCCTGAGGCGCTGCGGTACAGGTCGGCGACTCGGAAGGCCAGGTCGAGGGACTGGCTGCGGTTCAGCCTGGGGTCGCACGCGGTCTCGTACCGCTGGCGCAGGTCGGCTTCGGCGATGTGCTGGCCGCCGCCGATGCACTCGGTGACGTCGTCGCCGGTGAACTCGATGTGGATGCCGCCGGGGTGCGTGCCGAGCGCGCGGTGCACCTCGAAGAAGCCGGCCACCTCGTCCAGCACGTCGTCGAAATACCGGGTCTTGTGGCCGCTGGCCGCCTCGACCGTGTTGCCGTGCATCGGGTCGCACACCCACACGACCGTGGCCCCGCTGGCCGCTACCGCCTCGGCCAGCGGCGGCAGGGCCTGGCGGATCCGGCCCGCGCCCATCCGGGTGATCAGGGTGAGGCGGCCCGGCTCGCCGTCCGGGTCGAGGGCCTTGATCAGCGCGAGCACGTCCTGGGGGGTGACGGCCGGGCCGATCTTGACGGCGACGGGGTTGCCGATCTGCCGCGCGAACTCGACGTGGGCGCCGCCGGGATCGCGGGTCCGCTCCCCTATCCACAGCAGGTGCGCGGACGAAGCATAGGCTTGCCCGCTGCGCCCGCCGGTACGGGTCAGGGCCTGCTCGTAGTCCAGCAGCAGGGCCTCGTGGCTGGAGTAGAACTCCACCGCGCGGAACTGTTCGGGATCGGCCCCGCAGGCGTGCATGAACGCGATGGCCCGGTCGATCTCCTCGGCCAGCCGCTCGTAGCGCTGCCCGGCCGGGCTGCCGGCCACGAAGTCCTGGTTCCAGGCGTGGACCTGGCGCAGGTCGGCGTACCCGCCGCCGGCCAGGGCGCGGCACACGTTCAAGGTGGCCGACGAGCAGTGATACGCGTCGAGCAGGCGGCGCGGGTCCGGCGTCCGGGCCGCGGCGGTGAACTCCAGCCCGTTCACCGCGTCGCCCCGGTAGGACGGGAGCTGCACGCCGTCCCTGACCTCGGTGACCGCCGAGCGCGGCTTGCCGAACTGGCCCGCCATCCGGCCCACCTTCACCACCGGCACGCTGGCCGCGTAGGTCAGGACCACCGCCATCTGCAGCAGGGTGCGGATCTTGCCCCGGATGTTTCCGGCCGTCGTGCCGGCGAAGGTCTCCGCGCAGTCGCCGCCCTGCAGCAGGAACGCCTCGCCGCGGGCCACCGAGGCGAGCCGCTCCTTCAGCTGATCGCACTCGGCGGCCAGCACCAGCGGCGGCAGCCCTTCCAGGCGGCGCAGGACCGTGTCAAGGTCGCCACGATCAGGCCACTGCGGCTGCTGAAGCGCGGGCGTGGTCACGAGTGATCTCGTGGCTCGAGCAGGTCGGTGATGGCCTCGCGAAGAAGGTCACCGTAGGTCGCGGGGCTGAGATCTTCGAGGTCGCTGAGTGACATCAAGCTGGTCAGGAGCGCCCCGAGCGCGCAGCTCAGCCTGACCCGGTCGCGGGCGGGGATCGCGGAGTTACCCAGGATCCGGCGGAACTGCTGCTCCATCTCCTCGTGGTCGCCGTCGTGTCCCTTGATGTGCAGGGCTGAGAGGGCGGTCTGGTTGCGCTCGTGGAGGACGAACAGCTTGCGGTTGGCCAGCGTCGTGTCGACGAGCCTGCGCAGCACGACGGCCCATCCTGCTGGGCCTGCTTGCTCTTCCAGCTGCTCGAAGGCAGGCCGGGCCAGTTCATGGAGGCGCAGGTGCAGCGCCACCAGGATGTCCTGCTTGGCGGCGAAGTGGTAGTAGATCGCGGCCTGGGTGAAGCCGAGCCGGTCGGCTATCTGGCGCAGCGAGGTCTTGTCGTAGCCCTGCTCAATGAACAAGTCCATGGCGATGTCGAGGATCCGCTCGCGGGTGTCGCCTTCGTCGGGGTGCCTGCCGGTACCTGCGAGGGGCCGCCCGGCCGTGGCGGCGGAACGTCGGGGCATGACCGTAATCTTACTTGACAACAAGTAAGGAACGGTGATTTCCTTCGTGTCCGTAGGGTCCTTACTAGTTGACAAGTAAGTCGAGGCGCCAGTGAGCTCTCTGATGATCGAGGCCGAGGGGCTGACCAAGCGGTACGGCCAGACCGTCGCCCTGGCCGGCATCGACCTCCAGGTTCCGGCCGGGTCCATCCTCGGCGTGCTCGGGCCGAACGGGGCGGGCAAGACCACCGCCGTCCGCATCCTGACCACGCTGTCCCGGCCCGACAGCGGCTGGGCCCGGGTCGCCGGCCACGACGTCGTCCGGGCGGCGGCCGCCGTACAGCGCAACATCGGCGTGACGGCTCAGGACGCCACCGTCGACGAGGTCCTAACCGGCCGCCAGAACCTGGTAATGATCGGGCGCCTGAGCGGCCTGCGCCGCCGCGAAGCGCGGGCCAGGGCGACCGAGCTCCTCGACCAGTTCGACCTCGCCGATGCCGCCGGCCGGATCCTGAAGGAATACTCGGGCGGGATGCGCCGGCGCCTCGACCTCGCGGCCGGCCTGGTGACGCGGCCGCCGGTGCTCTTCCTCGACGAGCCGACGACCGGGCTCGACCCCGCGGCCAGGCTCCGGATGTGGAACGTGATCCGCGAGCTCGTCGCCGATGGCGTGACCCTGCTGCTGACCACCCAGTACCTCGACGAGGCGGACGAGCTCGCCGACCGGATCGTCGTCATTGACCACGGTCACGTGATCGCCGGCGGCACGCCGGCCGAGCTCAAGGCGGAGATCGGCGGAGCACGGCTCGAGGTCACGCTCAGCGAGGCCAATCCCGCTGCTTCGGGCGCCCTGGAGCCGTTCGTGGCCGGCGCCGTGCACCTGAGCCAGGACGGGCGCCGGCTCCGGGCACCGGTGCGCAGCGGGGGCGGGCTGGCCAGCACGGTCGTGCGCGCCCTCGACGCCGCCGGGATCACCGTCGACGACGTGGAGGTCCATCAGCCCTCGCTCGACGACGTGTTCTTCACGCTCACCGGCCGCCCCGCGGAGATGGCCAAGGACCGCGATGAAACCGACCTGGAGGTAGCCCGGTCATGACCCTCACCGATGTCTCCGTGCTGACCGGCCGCAACCTCGTGCACATCGCGCGTGAGCCGCTGCAGCTGTCCGACGTCACCATCCAGCCGGTGCTGTTCACGCTGCTGTTCGTCTACGTGTTCGGCTCCGGGGTCGTCCTGCCCGGCGGCGGCAGCTACACGGACTTCGCCATCGCCGGCCTGCTCGCGCTGAACCTCACCACCTCGGCGATGGGCACCGCGGTCGGACTGAGCACCGACCTCAACAGCGGCGTCATCGACCGCTTCCGGACCCTTCCCATGTGGCGAGCCGCCGTGCTCGTCGGGCGGTCCCTGGCTGACCTGTCGACTGCCGCCCTGTGCGCCCTGATTGTCGCCGTCACCGGCCTCGTCATCGGGTGGCGGCCCGACGCCAGCCTCCCGGCGGTCATCGGCGGGTTCGCCCTCTTCCTGCTCTTCAGCTCTTCCCCCTGGCCATCGTCTCCAACGGGCTGGTCCCCACCCAGCACATGCCCGCGGTGCTGAGGTTCATCGCCGACTGGAACCCGGTCAGCGCGGTCACCGCCGCCGCCCGTCACCTGTGGGGCAACCCCAACCCCTCCGCGACCATCCACGCCTGGCCCATGCAGCACCCGGTGGCCGCCTCGCTGATGTGGTCCGTCGCGCTCCTGGTGATCTTCGCCCCCCTCGCCACCCTCCTCTACCGCCGCCGCACCACGGGCTGAGCCCCCGGCCAGAGCGAGGGCTACTGCTCGACGTAGGCGGCGAGGTTCGTCAGGGACGAGGCGAGCCCTGCGGCGTGGTCCTCCGCGGAAATGCCGTCCGGAACGTCCTCGGCCACGATGTCGACACGCGTCCCCGCATCGGCAGCGGTGACCGCCCAGGTCATGGTCATGGTGCCGGCGTAGGCAGGGTCATCGGAGACGAAGTCCACCGCCTGCACGACCCGCTCGCCGGGCACGATGTCGACGAAGCGCGCCTCGACGATGTCGGACTCCGCGGTCGCCTTGCCCGGTGCGCCAGACGCGTCGGAATAGGTCAGCACCATCCGGTACGACCCGCCCGGCCGGGCATCGAACCGCTCGAACCTGCCCGTCATCCCGCCAGGAGGGAGCCATGACATGAGCGCCTCGGGATCGACGAGAGCGGCCCAGACGCGCCCGGGTGGCGCGGCGACCACCCGCGACGCCCTATCCGTACGTGGCATGGCGCGATCCTAGCGCCATCGGACCCTGGCCCGGCACGGTGGACTGGCCTGCCAGGTAACGAAGGTGTCAGAAGGTGATAGGAGGACACACCGAGAGCCACGCCAGGCACAGAAGGCATCGTGAACACCATTGGTCACGGGGCTCGGGCCGCGCGTGCCGTATGCGGGTGCTTCTAGCCAGGCCCGTTCGGTCCTAGGAAGGCGGATCCGGTCCGTACGGGCGCTGGCGTGCCGGCCGGACGGGAGGGACTGGTCCTGCCCGGGTCGGACGATCCGGCCGGCCTGTACCCGATCGGCAGCGCGGTCCCCACCGGCACCGCCATCTGCTGAACGTCGCCGAACAGGGCAGTCCCGGCGACGGGGCACTCCTAACCCGGCGGCTGGTTTGTGCCTAGGCGGGGCTTGAGTCGTATCGGGCGGAGATCGCAGCCCGCACGGCTGGGTCGGTGATGCTGTCCGGTGGCAAGGTTCCGAGTTCGAGGAACATCTCCTCCAGGCCACCCGGGACCATAAGCGCCAGAAGCCGGCCGCCCCCCGCGGGTGAAGACGTACTGGCCGTCGAGCACGTAGAAGGACTCCTCCATAGCGTGGTGGATGTGCGGCATCGTCCAGGGGCCTTCGCCGCCAGTGAATTCGGCGAGCGTGAAGGCCCGGCTGGTTGTCGCCTCGCCGGCGGCGAGGACCCGCATCTGGATGATGCCGAGGTCGACGGTCTGCCCTTCGCCCGGGGCCACCGTGTGCGCGTGTCCTGACAGGAGCATCGCTCCCACCCCCTACGGTGTCATCGGGCCCTGCTGCTGTGCAGAACCCGCCTGATGACACCGTCCCGGCCGTGCGGCCCGGGCGCAATATCAAAAAATGAAGTTACCAGGCAGGCGGGGGCGTGCGACGCTTGACGTATGCGGACCTACGGCCAGTATTGCCCGGTCGCGCGCACCTCGGAGCTGCTCGCCGAGCGATGGACGCCGATCATCATCCGGAACCTGCTCACCGGGTGCCGGACCTTCACCGAGATCAGGCAGGGCGCACCGGGGATCCCGCCCGCACTGCTCACCAAGCGGCTCGGCACCCTGGAGCGGCACGGGATCATCGAGCGCGAGCGCTGCCCGTCCGGCCGCGGCTGGTCCTACCGGCTGACCGAGCAGGGCCAGGACCTCAAGGCCGTGTGCGACGCGATGGGCCAATGGGGTGCCCGGTGGCTGGAGATCGAACCGCGCCACATGGAGCCGGCCTACGTGCTCTGGGCGACCACCAAGCTAGTCGACCCCGCCAGGCTGCCCGACCGGACGGTCGTCGTGCGGTTCGAACTGCGCGACGAGCCCGAAGGCAGCTACTGGCTCCTGCTGCGCAAGCCGCACCCGGAGCTGTGCACCAGGGGAACCGGGTACGTCGAAGACATCGTCGCCCGCACCGACGCGGCCTGCCTGATCGACATCCACCTGAAGCGGACCAGCTACCGCGAGGCACTGCGCAGCGGCCGCCTGACCCTGGACGGCCCGCCCCAGCTCACCGGCGCCTTCATGACCTGGATCCGGCCCAGCCCGTACGCCGACGTCGCGGCCGCGGCGTCGGCCCGGCCACGCAACCGGGATCTGCCACAGCGGTGAGTCTGGCGGCGCGCGCGGGTCTGTACGTGTGAGGGCCGCAGGCCCGCGAGCGCGAGGTGACGATGACCGCCAGCACGGATTTCACGGATCTGACCAGCCCGTTCCGGGGGGAGCTGCTGGCGCACTGCTACCGGATGCTCGGGTCGGTGGACGAGGCCGAGGACCTGGTGCAGGAGACGTACCTGCGGGCGTGGCGGTCGTTCGGCGGGTTCGAGGGGCGGTCCTCGGTGCGGACCTGGCTGTACCAGATCGCGACCAACGCGTGCCTGACCGCGCTGCAGCGGCGCGGGCGGCGGCCGATGCCGTCCGGGCTCGCCGGGCCGGCCGCGGACCCGGACATGCCGCTGGTGCCGGCGCCGGAGGTGCCGTGGCTGCAGCCGGTGCCGGACGCGCTGCTGGCCGGGGCGGGTGAGGATCCGGCCAGCGCGGTGGCGGCGCGGGCCGGGATCCGGCTGGCGCTGGTCGCGGCGCAGCAGTACCTGCCGGCCCGGCAGCGGGCCATGCTGATCCTGCGGGACGTGCTGGGGTGGCCCGCGGCCGAGGTCGCCGGGCTGCTGGGGACCACCATCACCGCGGTCAACAGCGGGCTGCGGCGGGCCCGGGCCCAGCTCGCCCGGACGCTGCCGGCCGAGGAGGACACGGCCGAGCCGAACGACCCGGGGCAGCGCGCGGCGCTCGACCGGTTCGCGGCGGCCTTCGAGAACGCCGACGCGGACGCGCTGGCCGAACTGCTGCGCAAGGACGCCGTGCTGGAGATGCCGCCGCTCCCGGGGTGGTTCGCCGGGCGGGACGCGGTCCGGGCGTTCTTCGCGGCCCAGGTGCTGACCCAGCCCGGAATGTTCCGGCTGGTGCCGACGGCGGCCAACGGGCAGCCGGCGTTCGCGGCCTACCAGCGCGCTGCCGGCGGGGTCTACCGGGCGCACGCGGTGCTGGTCCTGGCGCTCTCCCCCACCGGGATCGCGCGGGTCGACATCTTCCTCGAGCCGGGGTTGTTCGGCCGGTTCGGGCTGCCCGAGGTCGCCCCAGCGGGCTAGCCCAATGGGCTAGCACAGCGGGCTAGCGCGGGAAACCTGGCCGCGACCCGGCGACTCGGGCGGGAGCGGCTGGTCTACCTATACGAGACCCTTTCACGGGCCACACACACCTAGACGCACAGGGAGATTGTCATGCCCAGAAACGAGATCAGCGGCGCGACCGCGATCGTGACCGGGGCCAGCCGGGGGTTCGGCCGCGGCATCGCCGCCGCGCTCACCAAGGCCGGGGCGCGGGTGACCGGCGTCGCCAGGGACGGCGGCCAGCTCGCCGAGGTGCGGGCCGAACTCGGCGAGTCGTTTACCCCGGTGACGGGCGACGCGGCCGACCCGGCGCTGGCCGGGCAGCTCATCGACGCGTACCGGCCGGACCTGCTCGTGCTGAACGCCGGCGCCACGCCGCTGCTGCGGCCGATCCAGCGGCATACGTGGGAAACGTTCGGCCGCACCTGGGACGTTGATGTCCGGCACGCCTTCGGCTGGGTCCGCGAGGCGCTGCTCGCCCCGCTGGCCCCCGGCAGCACCGTGATCACGATGTCCAGCGGGGCCGCCTTGGCCGGGTCGCCGCTGTCCGGCGGCTACGCCGGGGCCAAGGCGGCCATCCGCTTCCTCACGGCGTACGCGGCGTCGGAGGCCGAACGGGACGGGCTGGGGATCCGGTTCGTCTCGGTGCTGCCGCAGCTGACGCCGGCCACCGCGCTGGGGGCGGCGGCCGTCGCCGCCTACGCCGCCCGCGCCGGGGCGGACGAGGCGAGCTACGCCGCGTCCCTCGGGGCGACGCCCACGCCGGAACTGGCCGGCCAGGCGGTGGCCTCGCTCGCCACCGACCCCAGCCTGGACCAGCCCGCCTACCTGCTCACCGGCGCGGGACTGCGCCCGGTGGGCTGACCATAACGCTGACCATAACGGGGCCAGGCGGCGCTGGATGTAGCGCCGCTCGGCCGCGGGCGGCTCCAGTTCCAGCGCGGTGCGGTACGCCCGCGCCGCCTCCTCGTCGCGGCCCATCCGGGCCAGCAGGTCGGCGCGGGCGACATGAATCCGGGGCCACGTCGCGAGCTGGGGGTGGCCCGGCGGGCGTCGGTCAGCAGCAGCAGGGCGAGCAGCCCCAGCACCTCGGGATCGCGGGGCAGCCGGGCCGCCAGGCCGCGGGCCAGGTTGAGGCCGGCCACGCACAGGTCGGGCCGGAGCAGGTCGTCGCCTGAGGACGCCTGGTGGCCCTCGCTGAAGATGAGATACACGACCCTCAGGACGTCGGCCGTCCTGGTCTGTAGCAGTTCGGCCCGGGGCATGGCCAAGGCCAGGCCGGAATCGCGGATCTTGTTCTTCGCCCGGGTCAGCCGCTTGGCCATGGTGGCTTCCGGCACCAGGAACGCGGCCGCGATCTCCGCCGCCCTCAGCCCGCCGACCGCCCGCAGCGTCAGGGCGATCCGCGCCTCCGGGCTGAGCGCGGGGTGACAGCACAGGTAGATGAGCCACAGGTCCTCGTCGGCCGAACGGGCCGGGCCGGCCGCCCCGGCGACGGGCCCGGTCGCTTCCCTGCCGGTCGCTTCGCTGGCGGTCGCTTCCTTGGCCGGGCGCCGCGACTCCCGCCGCAGCCGGTCCAGCGCCTTGTGCCGGGCGACACCGGTCAGCCACGCCTGCGGATCACGCGGCACGTGGCCGGCGGTCCATTGCCGGACCGCGACCACGCACGCGTCCTGCACGCTGTCCTCGGCCATGTCGAGCCGCCCGGTGGCGCGGGCCACCTCGGCCACGGCGCCCCACCAGCAGCGGCTGGCCGTCGCGCACCCGCACGGTGGTGGCGGCCGAGGTCGCCGTCAGCGGAGCGCAGTCCACCAGCACCCCGGCCTCGGCCATGGCCCGCACCGCGGCGGTGTACTCCCGCAGCATGGCCTGGGCGGCGGGCGTGCCCGGTTCGGGCAGCGCATCGGTGGCTCGGTTCAGCAACAGCAAGTACTTCATAACCTGGTTCCTTCCCCGCCGGCCGGTCCGGCTTCCCCATCTAGTCGAACGAGCGGATCGCAGCAGGACACGTCCGGGGCTCCGGGTCAGCCCGTCGTCCAGGGCCGGAGCTTATCGGGGTTGCGTACGGCCCAGATGTGCGTGATCTTGTCGCCCGCGACCTCGAACGCGAACACCGTCACGGTGACGCCGTCTTGCTGGGCCACCAGGCCGGGCTGGCCGTTGACGGTGCGCTCCAGGATCGTCAGGCTGCCGGGTGCCCGGCCGGCGATTTCGGCCAGGTAGCGGGCCACCTGCTCGCGGCCTTCGATGGGGTGGAGCGCGGCGGTGACCAGGCCGCCGCCGTCGGCGACCACGGTGGCGCCGGGGTCCAGCAGGCCGACGAGGGCCTCGATGTCCTTGGCCTCCCAGGCCTGCTTGAAGTCCCTGACCAGGCCGGCCTGCCGGGCCGGCGGGGACGCGGGAGGCTGCGCGGCGCGGATGCGCCCGCGGGCAGAGGAAGCCAGCTGGCGGCAGGCCGCCGGGGTGCGCCCGGTGATCTCGGCTATCTCGGGGAAGGAGTAGCGGAACACGTCGTGCAGGACGAACGCGACGCGCTCGGCCGGGGTCATCGACTCGAGCACGACGAGGAACGCCATGCTGACCGACTCATCCAGGGTGACCCGGTCCGCCGGGTCGGCGCTGCCGCCGGACCCCACGCTGGCCCACTCGCCCGGTTCGGGCAGCGGCTCGGGAATCCATTCGCCCACGTAGCGCTCCCGCCGGGCCCGGGCCGAACCGAGCAGGTCCAGGCAGATGCGGCTGGCGACCGTGGTCAGCCAGGCGCCGGGGGATTCGATGGCCTCCTGCTGCTCTGCGGACATCGCGTACCAGCGGGCGTAGGTCTCCTGCACGGCGTCCTCGGCATCGGCCAGGGAGCCCAGCATCCGGTAGGCGAGGTTGATCAGCCGGCGCCGCTCGGCCATGACCGCGCTCATGGTGCCGCTCATGATGTCGCCCTTCCCCGGTCGCATCGGCCCATACCAGTTCGACGAGACAGCGCGCTCGACTGTCAGGCCGGCCCGTCACCTGACAGTCCGGGGTGCTGCGTCGTCCCACTACTGAGAGGAAAACATCATCTCCGCACGAAAGGAACTGGCGATGAAGGCCATCCGCGTTCACGAGCAAGCCGGCATCAGCGGGCTCAGCTTCGAAGACGCACCCGACCCCACCCCCATGATCGGCGACGTGCTGGTCAAGGTCGCCGCGGTCGGCATCACCCACAACGAGCTGGACTGGCCGCTGCGGACCTGCCGGAACGGTCACCCGCGGGATTCGATCATCCCCGGCCAGGAGGTGTCCGGAGTGGTCACCGCGCTGGGCATGGGCACGGCCGGGATCGCCGTCGGCGACGAGGTGTTCGGGCTCACCGACCCCTACCGGGACGCGGCGGCCGCCGAGTACGTCGCCGTCGAAGCCCGTAACCTGGCCCGCAAGCCGCGGACCGTCGACCACGTCCACGCCGCGTCGGTGCCGCGGGCCGGCCTGACCGCGTGGCAGGCCCTGTTCGACCACGGGAAGCTGGCCAAAGGTCAGACGGTGGTCATCCACGGCGCGGCGGGCGCGGTCGGGTCGACCGCGGTCCAGCTGGCCCGCTGGGCCGGCGCCGAGGTGATCGGGACCGGGCGGAGCCGGGCCCGGCAGCTGGTCGAGGAGCTCGGCGCCGACCGCTTCATCGCGCTCGACGAGGACCGGCCCGAGGACGCGGCGGCCCAGGCCGACGTGGTGTTCGACCTGGTCGGCGGCGAGGTGCTCGCCCGGTCGTCCGCCCTGCTCAAGCCCGGGGGAACGCTGGTCTCGGTGGTTTCCTGGGAGCTGCCCGCCGACCGGGACGACATCAGGACGGTCTTCTTCATCCAGGAGGCCAAGCAGGCTCAGCTGACCGAGCTCGCCCGCCTGGTCGACGAGGGCCACCTGCGTCCCCAGGTCGGCGGGGTGTATCCGCTCACCCAGGCCGTCGAGGCGTACCGCGCCAAGGCCGCCGGCGGCATCCCCGGCCGGATGGTCCTCCAGCCCTGACCCGCGCGCCGTTCGCCCGCCGTCAGCCCATGGACTTGGCGCCGTCAAGGGACTCGCGGATGATGTCGGCGTGGCCGGCGTGCTGCGCGGTCTCGGCGATGATGTGCAGGAACACCCGGCGGGCCGACCGCGTCTCGCCGGGCGGGAACCAGGGGGCGCTCGGCAGCGGGTGGGCAGCATCCAGGTCGGGCAGGCTCGCGACCAGCTCGTCGGTCCGCTGGGCGATCTTCTCGTAGTCGGCCAGGACGCCGGCCAGCGTCTCGTCCGGCAGCAGCCTGAACCCGTCGGTCCACCGGGCCATGTCGGCGTCGGACATGTCGTCGAAATTGCCCAGCGCCGACGGGCCCTCGACGGTGAAGGTCGCCCAGCCCTGCTCGGTCGTTGCGACGTGCTTGATCAGCCCGCCCAGGGACAGCTCGCTCACGGTGGTCCGCTGCCGGGCCTGCTCGTCGATCAGGTCCCGGGCGGCGAAGCGCAGGAAGTGCCGGGCCGAGGCCAGCCCGGCCAGGATGTCGGTGCGTTCGCCGTCGAGGTTGCTCGTCATGGTCGTCCCCTCTCGTTGTTTCTTGGCTCTGAGCTCACGTTACGGGGAATAGTGGCCGGTTCCTGACCTGAATTGGGCGAGGATGGGAATTGTGGCGAACACAAGCTCCCGGACGCTGCGCCTGCTGTCCCTGCTGCAGACGCGCCGGTACTGGCCGGGCGAGGAACTGGCCAGGCAGCTGCGGGTCTCGCCGCGCACGCTGCGCCGGGACATCGACCGGCTCAGGGAGCTCGGCTACCCCATCCAGGCGCAGCGCGGCGTGGCGGGCGGCTACCAGCTGGCGGCGGGTTCGGCGCTGCCGCCGCTGGTGGTCGACGACGAGGAGGCGGTCGCACTGGCCCTCGGCCTGCAGGCCGCCGCGCAGGGGGCGGGCGCGCCGGGCGCGGTCGAGGGCATCGCCGAGGCGTCGGTGCGGGCGCTGGCCAAGGTGGTGCAGGTGATGCCGGCCCGGCTGCGGCGCCGGGTGCAGGCGCTGGGCGCGATGACGGTGCCGGCCGGCTGGGAGACCGTGGGCGGCGCGGCCCGGGAGACCGTGGACCCGGAGGTCCTCACCACCCTGGCCCTCGCCTGCCGGGATACCGAACGGGTCCGGTTCTCGTACACCGCGGCCGGCGGCGAGCAGGCCGGCCGGCACGTAGAACCGCATCGCCTCGTCCTGCTCGGCCGCCGCTGGTACCTGGTCGGCTACGACCTGGACCGGCAGGACTGGCGGAGTTACCGGCTGGACCGGCTCGCCGCGCCGAACGGGACCGGGGTCAGGTTCCGCGCCCGCGAGCTGCCGGGCGGCGACGCGGCCGCCTTCGTCCGGGCCGGCGTGCAGAGCACCAGGACCGGGTACGACATCGAGGTCATCGTCGAGGCGCCCGCCCCGGCGGTACGGGAACGGATCGGCCGGTGGGCTTCGGTGTCCGAGCTCAGCGCCGGCCGGTGCCGGGTGCGGATGACCGCCGACGCGCTGGAGTGGCCCGTCCTGGGACTGGGCATGGTCGGCGCCGACTTCCAGGTGATCTCGCCGCCGGAACTGATCGACTGGATGCGGGACTGGGGCGCCCGGTTCAGCCGGGCGGGTCAGGATCCTCAGGGTTCAGGGCCGCGGTAGGCGGCCCGAACCAGGTGGTGAGCGCGTCAGGGAGCCCCGGGCGGGCTGAGTCTCCCGCCCAGGCGACGTATCCGTCGGGCCGGATCAGTACGGCGGCGGGAGCAGGGACCGCGCCGAGGACCGGAAGCTCCCACGGACCGGCGTAGGTGGCGTCGGTCAGCCGGACCCGGTCCGCCCACGGCGTGATGTCGAGGCCGCCGGGCTCACCGCCTCCGGCGATCACGACCGCATGCCCGGTCATCACAACCCCCTATTTCCCGTAGGTTCTTGTCCCGGCCAGCCATTGTGCGGCACGACCCGGGTCTTGCCGCAAGCCCCCGGGTGCGCTATAGATTGAAAGTGGAGGGGTGTGTGTTGCGGGTGCCGCCTGGGCCACCCTGGGGAGAGGGTGGGGCCATGACGACACCGACCGTTACCGAACGAGGGCGGCTGACCGCCCTGCGGGCCGCGTGGCTGTTCGACGGCTCCGGCTCCGCGCTCATACCTGACCCGCTGGTGGTGATCGACGGCGGCACCATCGTCGCCGTCGGCTCCGGGGCACCCGCGCCGGACGGCGCGGACGTCGTCGACCTGGGCGGGGCGGCGCTGCTGCCCGGGCTGGTCGACACCCACGTCCACCTGGCCTTCGACGCCAGCGCGGACCCAGTCGCCGCATTGGCGGCCCGGTCCGGCGAGGAGACGCTGGAGGCGATGACCCGGGCCGGGCAGGCGGCGCTAGCCGGCGGCGTCACCACGGTCCGGGACCTCGGCGACCGGGACTACCTGTCGCTCGGGCTGCGCGGCCGGCCGGGGCTGCCGACCATCCTCGCGGCCGGACCGCCGCTCACCACGCCGGCCGGGCACTGCCACTACCTAGGCGGGGGCGCGGAGCCGACCGAGGCGGGGGTGCGGGCCGCGGTGCGCGAGCACGTGGAGCGCGGCGTCGACGTCATCAAGATCATGGCCAGCGGCGGGACCCTCACGCCAGGCACCTACCAGCATCTGTGCCAGTTCACGCCCGAGGTGCTGCGGGCCGCGGTGGACGAGGCACACCGGCACGGGCTCCAGGTGACCGCGCACGCGCACGCCGTGGCCGCGATCGCGGACGCGGTGGCGGCCGGGGCCGACGGCCTGGAGCACGTGTCGTTCTGGACCGAGGACAGCGTGGACGCGCCCGCCGACCTGATCCAACTGATCGCGGACCGGCGCACGGTGGTCGGCGCCACGGTGGGGATGGTCCCGGTGCCGGGTCTCGAGCCGTCGCCGGCGGTCAGGGCGCGGCTGCCGCTCGTCGTGGCGAACATGAGGCGGCTGTACGAGGCCGGGGCGCTGATCGTCGCGGGCACCGACGCCGGCATCGGACCGGTCAAGCCGCACGACGTGGTCCGGTACGCGCCGGCCGTGCTGCGCGGGGTGGGGATCGGGCAGGCCGAGGTGCTGCGGATCCTCACCTCCGTGGCGGCCGAGGTGATCGGCCTCGGGCACCGCAAGGGCCGCATCGCCCCCGGCTTCGACGCCGACATCCTCGCCGTAGACGGCGACCCCATCGCCGACCCTGCCGCCCTCCACCGCATCCGGGCCGTGTGGGCCCGCGGCAGTGCCGTGCCGGATGCGGGCACGACGCGGCCGGCCGCCTGAGCGGTCCCGCCGACACGACCATAGTCGTATCGATCTGGCTCGCCATCACTGATGTGCAACCATTGGTTGCAGTTCTCCGGTTGACGTGCTACCGTCGGTTGCGGATACAGGAAGGAGAACTCTCATGACGAGTGCATCAGCGAACCTGCCCGCGGCCGTCGACCGGGCCGCCTTCCAGGCCGAACTGGACGCGCTGCGGGTGCGGGAGAAGGCGCACACCCGGGAAGGCGACGCGATCGCCGCGGCCCGGCGGCGGCTGCCCATGGTCGAAGTCGACGCCAGCCTGGAGCTGACCGGGCCGGACGGGCCGGTCACCCTGCTCGACGCGTTCGAGGGGCGCCGCCAGCTCATCGCCTACTACTTCATGTGGTGGCCCGGGCACCCCGCGGCCGACCAGTGCGAAGGCTGCACGTGGGTCACCACCCAGGTCAGCGAGCTGTCTTACCTGCATTCCCGCGACATCACCTTCGCGGTCTTCTGCCAGGGGCGCAACGTCACGTACGACACCCCGCCGGCGCATCCGTACGACGAGAGCGTCCGCTACCGCGACTTCATGGGCTGGGACATGCCCTGGTACTCGGCCCACGCGTCCCTCGACATGCTCCTGGCCGGCCGCGAGATCGGCCTGTTCCACCTGGTCTGCTACCTGCGGGACGGCGACCGCGTCTTCGAGACCTACTGGACGACCCGCCGCGGTGCCGAGGCCATGGACAATAACTACGCGCTCATGGACCTCACCGTGTACGGGCGCCAGGAGCCGTGGGAGGACTCGCCCGCCGGCTGGCCGCAGGGGTGCGTCGATTACACGCGGATCAACGGGCGCCCCATCGCCCAGTGGCCGCGCATCAAGGCCGGGCGCTCGGACGAGCTGACCGTCGGGTAAGCGTCCCCGCACCGCGGCGGCGATGAGTTCACCCGCTCGCCGGCGTTATATCCGCAAAGAGGCCGCAACGTGAGAGCGGAGTGATCGTCGTGACAGGAAGCAGGACGGACGCGCTGGCGCGGCTGGACGTCTTCGTCGGGGAGTGGGTCCTGCAGGCCCGGTTCCCCGGCGTGGACGCCCCGGCGGCGCGGAGCACCTTCGAATGGGCGCTGGACCGGCAGTTCCTGATCCAGCGCACCGAGGTTCCGGTCCCCGAGGCGCCCGACGGCCTGATGATCGTCAGCACCGACCCGTAGACCGGCGCGTACACGCAGCATTACTACGACTCCCGCGGCGTGGCCCGGCTGTACGCGATGAGCCTGGCCGGCGGGGTGTGGACGCTCACCCGGGAGTCGCCCGACTTCACGCCGCTGGATTTCCGGCAGCGCTTCACCGGCACGTTCAGCGCGGACCAGAACACCATCAGCGGCGCCTGGGAGACATCCCCCGCAGACGGCGGGAAATGGAAGCACGACTTCGGCCTGACCTACCGCCGGGCCGGCCGAGGATGAGCGCCGCCAGCCCGGCTGCGCAGACCGCGCGGGACATCATCGAGGCCAGCCGCTACCTCGTGCTGGCCACCGCCGACGCGGCCGGGCGCCCGTGGAGCTCACCGGTCTACTTCGCGCACATCGGCTTCGCCGAGTTCTTCTGGGTCTCCTCGCCCGAGGTGACGCATTCGGTCAACATCGCGGTGCGGCCCGAGGTGGGCATCGCGGTCTTCGACTCGCACGCGGAGATCGGCACCGGGCAGGGCGTGTACATGTCCGCCACCGCGACCCTGCTCGAAGACGGCCAGACCGCCCGCGGGATCGAGGCGTTCTCCCGCCGTTCGGTGGCTCACGGCGGCCACGAATGGACCAGCGGCGACGTCCGGCCCGGCGCCGGCCTGCGGCTCTACCGGGCCACCGCCGACTCGCTCTGGATCCTGGCCAAGGACGGCCGACCGGACCACCGCGTACCCGTACCGCCCAGCTGACAGCCAGGGCTGAGGGTCAGCCCTCCTGCGGGACGTCGGTGAGCAGGTCCTCGGCGGTCTCCATGCCCTTGCGCCAGACCGAACGGGCGATGATCTTGCTGAGGTCGACCCGGTCGCGGTAGCGCTGGGCGATCTCGCGGCCCTCCTCGAGCAGGCCGTCGGACAGCTTGGTCGGCTCCAGGCCCAGGGCGAGGAACTGGTCGTTGGTGACGATCAGGTCGTTCTCGTCGGCCTCCCGCCGCGGGTTCGGCAGGTAGGCGATGTCCGCGCCCATGATGTCGGCGACCATCTTGGCCAGGCCGCCCACCTGGTGGGTCTCGGTGACCTGGTTGAGCACCCGGGGCCGCTCGCCGGCCTGCGGCGGGTTCTCCAGGGCGAGCTCGATGCACCGGACGGTGTCCCGGATGTGGATGAAGGCGCGGGTCTGGCCGCCGGTGCCGTGCACGGTCAGCGGGTGGCCGATCGCGGCCTGCATGAGGAACCGGTTCAGCACCGTGCCGTAGTCGCCGTCGTAGTCGAACCGGTTGATCAGCCGGACGTCGCGGGCGGTCTGGTCGGTCTGGGTGCCCCAGACGATGCCCTGGTGCAGGTCGGTGATGCGCAGCCCGTCGTTCTTGGCGTAGAACGAGAACAGCAGCTGGTCCAGGGTCTTGGTCATGTGGTAGACCGACCCGGGGTTGGCCGGGTGCAGGATCTCCCGCTCCAGCTCGCCGTCCGGGGTGGTCAGCTTCACGGTCAGGTAGCCCTCGGGGATCGGCGCGCTGCCCGACCAGCCGTAGCCGTACACGCCCATCGTGCCCAGGTGCGCCAGGGCCGCGTCGACGCCGGTCTCGACCAGGGCGACCAGCAGGTTGTGCGTGGCGCGGATGTTGTTGTCGACCGTGTACCGCTTGGTGGCCGAAGTGCGCATCGAGTACGGCGCGGCACGCTGCTCGGCGAAGTGCACGATCGCGTCCGGCCTCTGGTCCCGCAGGACGTCCACCAGCCGGTCGTACTCGGCGGCGATATCCAGGCTCACGAACCCGATCTCGCGGCCGGAGACTTCCTTCCAGGCCCGCAGCCGCTGCCCGATGGGCTCGATCGGGGTGAGCGACTCCACCTCGAGCTCGATGTCGATCTTCCGCCTGCTCAGGTTGTCGAGGATCGTGACATCATGGCCGTTGTCCGACAGGTACAGCGACGTAGGCCAGCCACAGAACCCGTCTCCGCCAAGAACCAGAACGCGCATGTTTTGGGAGCTCCATCTTCGATCCGGGGTGATTCGACGGTACCGGCCGCTAATAACTAAGTGAACCCGCCCCAACTTGATCACCGGCAGGGAAGACTACCCTGCCGACCCGCCCGGCACCGTCCGAACCGCCAAGACGCGCACATCCGCCCAGGTCGCGGGCATTCCGTTCCGCTTCGGGCCGGACCCGCATGAGGTATGGCCAGCCACCGGTACTGCCGCGCCCGATATGCCCCTGCGTTGGCGTGATCGTCGGAAATGAGTGCAGTTTGTGCTGTCCTGGCAGCACGGATTGCACTCAAAAGCCGACGGGAGAAGGGGATGTGAGGCTAGGACGACCGGTTTATGCGGTTTTGTCCACCGCCCGCTGGCCTGCCGGGCATGAGTATTCGGTCATCGATCTAGGCCGGGAACGGGTTGCGGACTTCGACGCCTTCGTGCTGCTGGCCAGCATTGAGATCCTCGGAATACAGGATCTGGCAGCCTAGTTCCTGCGCGCTGCGCAGGATCATCGCATCCCAGAAGGACGCTCCGGTCCGCTGATGGATCTCGATGGCGGCGCGGACGTCGGCGACGGCGGGAGAGTGCACGTGCCAGTGAGCTAGGTCATCGATGACCTGGGCGGCGGTCGGGGCTTCGAGTGGCTTGGGGATCTTCCGGGTCGTGGTGACAAAGAACTCCTGCAGCACCTGAACGCTTAGGCATCCTTCCCGGGTCCCCCACAATTCCTCGACCAGGACGCGGGCACGGCTGTGCTTATCTCCGGCGGTCACGTCGTGGGCGTAGACAAGGATGTTCGTGTCCACGAACTGGCGGTTACCGCTCATGCAGGTCATCCCGGGACCAGGCCGCATGGCCGCGCGTACCGAGATCTACTCCCTCGTGCAGCAGGGCCAGGCTGCGTTCCCTGGCCGCGTCGTACCCGGTCTCCCGCTCTACGGTTTCCCTGAGCATGCGGGCCAGAAGCTGCGAGACCGAGGTACCCCGCCGCGCCGCGAGAATCCGCGCCTCCCTCAGGTCCTCTTCGGGCAGGGAGAGGGTGATGTTCTGGTTGGCCATCGTGGTCCTCACGGTTCTGCGTGCTTCACGTAAAACAGTGTAACACGTAGTTCCGTGGCACTGCGGAAAACCAGGCCCGTTCGGGGCCATGGGGGACGGGACCGGTGCGGACGGATCGCCGTGGGTGGGACGTAATATTTCATTCCTCTGTATCAAGGCTTAACGGGTGTACTCTGCTATCCCAGAAAAGCCGGTGGGGATGGGGAGCAGGATGGGGTACAGCGGGCCGACTGGACCGATGCCCGTGCTCACCTGCCCGCCCGAGGACTGGTGGGATCCGGCCTGGCAGAAGATGCAGACCCCGGGTGTCACCGTGCCCGAGCGGGGCATCGTGGAGGCGCCCGCGCAGGCCGGCCCCGAGGCGCTCACGGCCGAGGCTCCGCCGTCGTGGCGGCAGGTCGCCGGGACCACCTTCGGCCTGTGGACGTCGCGTCACCTGCCCTGGCTCGGCCGGTTCTCGGGCCCGTCCTCGCGGCGGTCGCCGCGACGGCTGGCCGCGGTGGCGGCGCTCGGGGCCGGGCTGCTGGCGGTGGGCGTCGGCGCCGCCGGGCTGGCCACCTCCGCCCTGTCCCCCGCGCACGCCGCGCCGCTGCCCCCGCGGCCGGCGCCGATCCCGGCTCCGACCGAGCGGACCGTGCTGCCGGCCTCGCTGGCGACGGGCCCGCGGGCGGCCCGGCCGACCTGGCTGAGCATCCCGTCGCTCGGGATCCGGACCAGGCTGATCCACCTCGGCGTCAACTCCGACGGCACGCTCCAGGTGCCGTCGAGCACGGCGGTGGCGGGCTGGTACACCGGGAGCCCGCGGCCGGGCACGGTCGGCTCCGCCATCATCGCCGGGCACGTCGACTCGCGCACCGGGCCCGGGATCTTCTTCTGGCTGCGCACGCTGCACCGCGGCGACCGCATCTACGTGGGCCGCGCCGACGGGACGATGGCCGTCTTCACCGTGACCAAGATCAGGAAGTTCGCCAAGGATGAGTTCCCGACCGCGGCGGTGTACGGCCCGGTGCCGGACGCGGAACTGCGCGTGATCACCTGCGGCGGCATCTTCGACCGGTCGCGCGGCAGCTACCTCAGCAACGTCGTGGTCTTCGCCCGGCTCGCCGGATGATACCGCCGCGCACCGTAACGCCTCAGATGCAATCAGGCATTCCGGTAGATAAAGACCCGGGTGTGTGCTCTGCTGTCTCAGATGACCCAGCAGTGGGGGCGAACGGGATTGGGAGACAGTTGGCCGGTTCGCAGACCCGGCAGGCGGTGAGTTCGGCCGCCCATAGAACGCTGCCCGGAGCTCCGTCGTGGGGCCGGGTGCTCGCGACGACCGTCAGCCTGTGGGTCGGGCGCCGGACGGCCCGGCGGCGGCATCCGCGGCTGGCGCTGGTCCTGGCCATCTGCGTGGTGGTCGCGGCCGCGGCGGTGGTGAGCGTCGTCCAGGTCAGCGGGACCTCGTCCCGGACGGCTTCGGCGTCCCGGACGGCTTCGGCGTCCCGGCCGCACGCGGTGCCGCCCGCCTGGGCGCGGGGGGCCGCCGGGGCCGTGCGGACGCAGGCCGCGACCTGGGTAGCCAGCCAGCTGAGCAGCGCCGAGACGGTCGGGTGTGATCCGCTCATGTGCGCCGCGCTGCGCGCGCACGGTGTCGCCGCGAGCCGGCTGGTGCCGGTGACCTCGGGTGCTGCGGACGCCGATGTGGTGGTCGCTTCGCCTTCGGCCGCCGGGCAGCAGAGCGCGCCGGTGCTGCTGGCCGGCTTCGGGTCCGGGGCCAGCCTGGTCGAGGTCCGCGCCGCTCCCCCGGGCGGGTCCGCCGCCTACCAGCGGGCCGTGGCGGCCGACCTGGCCGCGCGCCGGTCCGCGGGCGCGCAGTTGCTGCACAGCCAGCGCATCGTTGTCGCGGACCCGGCCGCCGCACAACTCCAGGCGGGCCAGGTGGACAGCCGGCTGCTGATCATGCTCGCGATGCTGGCCTCGCAGCATCCCTGGCGGGTGGCCGGCTTCGCCGGCACCTCCCCCGGGGTGCCGCTCACCGAGGCGCCGTTCCGTGAGGTCACCATCACCGGCCCGGACGCCGGGGACCTGGCCGCGTCGCTCACCATGGTGCGCGCGCAGCGTTCCCCCTACCAGCCCGCCCGGGTCGCCATCGTGCGCCTGCCCGGCGGGCAGACCGCACTGCGCATCGACTTCGCCGCGCCGAGCCCGCTGGGGCTGCTGACGGGCGGTGCTTCCGGGTGAGCTTCAGGGTGAAGGGAAACAACGATGAGGCTGGGTAGGCGTCTCGTCCTGGTCACCGCGGTGACCGCCCTGCTCGGCGGGCCCGTCGTGGCCACGGCTTCGGCGGCATCCGCGGCATCCGCGGCTTCCGCTGCCGGGGCGGGCCAGGGCTGGGTGCGCTGCGCCGACCTGTCGCCCGGGACGCCGGAGGACGTGTACCTGTACCCGTTCGGCAATCCCTCGCACCCGACCATGCTGATGCATCAGGGCTACGGCAGCGTCTCCGAGTACATGCCGTTCAGCGCCGGCCAGTACACGCTGGCCATGCGCCCGCCCGGCGCCTCGGCGTCCAGCCCGCCGACGGTTTCCACCAGCTTCATGGTGAGCGCGGGATCGAACTACACCGTGGCCAGCATCGGTTCGGCCTCGTCGCGGCGGCTGAAGGTGCTGAACGACCAGATGGCCGCGGCGGCCGGCTCGAAGGCGCTGATCAGGGTCATCCAGGCGTCGGTGAAGCAGCCTCAGGTCACGGTCCGCGTCGGGTCGGACGTGCTGGCCCGGGAGCTGGGCTTCGGCTCGGCCTCGTCGTACCGGTCCGTCAAGCCGGGTTCGCCGACCGTCACGTTCAGCGCGCAAGGCGAGCACGCGGCCATGGCCGTGAAGCTGACGGCTGGTTCGGTGCACACGCTGGTGGTGCTGGACGGGTCCTCCGGGCTCAGGATCGACAACCTGACCGACGCGGCCGGAAGTACGGACCGGCCGAAGGGCGGGGCGGCGACCGGGTTCGGCGGGACGGCCCCGAAGGCCGGGCCGGGGCTCTTGCCGTGGCTGGGCACGCTGGCGGGCGGGTTGCTGCTGGCGGTGGCCGGGGGGTTCAGCCTGCGGCGGTCGCGTCGTCGCACGGCCGCGGCCGCGGCTGCGTCGGCTGGTGCTGACTCGGCTGGTGCTGACTCGGTGGCCTCGGCTGCGGCGGCGCGCGACTAGGGGTTACCCGTCCACAGGGTGAGCACCTTGTATCCCCGGCCCGACTCGAACGGGCGACCTGCTCCTTCGGAAGGAGCCGCGCTTTCCTGCTGCGCCACGGGGACATGCGGGCCGGGTGGTCAGGCTGGCACGAGGAGATTCGAACTCCTATGACCTTCTTAACAGGAAGGCGTCCTGCCGTTGAACGACGTGCCATTGAGATCGGCCGTGCGGCCGGCCGTCGCGCGCCTGGTAGCGAGAGTGAGACTCGAACTCACGACCTGCGGATTATGAGAAGTACGGCCCCATGCGCCATATCCGCTAGCTGCGCAGACGACACGAATCATTGCACTGACGGCACTCACCGCGCTGGGATTATCTGACGCGCCGGTCCACGAATCGGTCCACGGTCGCGGCGCCCATGTCCACTGATCCTGTTACTGTGCGTAACGTCACCAAGAGCGTCGACGCCTACGTCCGCGGCGAACGGCGACGCGGTTTGCCGCGTCTTGATATGCGTGTCGAGCGTGACGAACCTAAACTCACCAGCTGGCTGTCCCGCCTTGCGGTACTGCCCGGCGGCGAGCCCGGGGCATGACCATGATCTTGAGTCGACCTCGGCGGTATGAGGCTCACTCGCTACGACTTGCCGGCGACGTTCTGCAGGCGCAGCTCGCCGTGGGC
>WNGR01002336.1_pt1 | contig 25932 bp, 23 predicted proteins | sample 5407581 | NCBI WGS metagenome assembly WNGR01 (sample SAMN13153383, study PRJNA577476) | soil metagenome | isolation source: 80 cm soil or saprolite under Garry oak tree replicate 2 | place: USA:California | collected 2016-06-15
CGGACAGCCCGGTGAAGACGATCATGGCGTCCCGCGGCAGGTCGAGCGAGACATCCTTCAGGTTGTGCTCGCGGGCGCCGCGAACGACAAGCCGGTCAGCCACTGCGCCTCTGCTCTCTTAGGGGCTCGGAAGTAGATATACGGATCGCCTGGCGATGGTAGCCGGGGGGTCTGACATTTTGAGGACTCCGCGTCCCGGGGGAACACAAGCGCCGCACTATCTATGAGCGCCGGATCAGCCGCTGTTATGCCCGCCCCCGTCCACCTCCCACGATAGCGAAACCCGCCAGGATTCGCCGCCCGTCTCTGCCCGGATCGCCAGGGTATGGATGTGACACTCTGCACCAAAGAATGTGCATGATGCCACATTCATACGTTCGGTCCTGCGGCCAGTGTTTCGAACGGTGCGGGCAGGGCGTTCTGGGGCGCGGCTAGAAGTCGGCGGCGGTGCCGACACCGAGGCGCGCGGCCTTCTGGTACAGGAAGCTGGCCGCGGCCAGGTCTTCGGCGGCCAGGCCAAGTGACTCGAACACGGTGATCTCCCCGGCGTCGGCGCGCCCGGTGGCGGTGCCGGCGAGGATCTCGCCGAGTTCGGCCCGAACCGGGTTGATCACCCCTTCGCCCTGCGCCAGCAGGAAATCGCCGGCCTCGTGGCTGACCGACTCGCGGCTGTCCGCGAAGACGGCCGCCTCGGCCATGATCGCGGTGTCGAGCTCCCTGTCCCCCGGCACGCACGCGCCGACCGCGTTCACGTGCGCGCCCGGCGCCAGCCATTCGCGGCGCAGCACGGGGACGGACGAGCTGGTGGCGGTGACCACGATGTCCGCGCCCTCGACCGCGGCGGGCACCTGATCGTGCGCGGTGACCGGCTGGCCGAGCTGGCCGGCCAGTTCGGCGGCCACCTCGCGGGTCCGCGCCGGGTCGCGTCCGACCAGGCGGATCCCGGTCAGCGCCCGGCCGGCCGCGATGGCGTGCGCGTGCGCCCGGCCCTGCACGCCGGTGCCGACGATGGCCAGTTCGGCGGCGCCCGGCCGGGCCAGCAGGTCCGTCGCCACCGCGGAAACGGCGGCGGTCCTGACCTCGGTGATGGCGGACGCGTTGATCAGCGCCAGCGGCTCCCCGGTGCGCACATCGGACAGCAGCACGCCGCCCTGGTGCGCGTCTTTGCCGATGGCCGGGTTGCCCGGCGTGATGACCAGCGCCTTCAGCCCGTATCCCGCCTCCGGCGAGTAGGCCGGCATCAGGCCCATGAAGCCGGCCGCTTCCCGCGGCCGGACGACCGTCCGGAGCGGCTGCTGGATCTGGCCGCGGGCCAGCCCGGCCAGGGCATCGCGCATGACGTCGGCGCACTCGGTGTACGTCAGCAGCTCGCGCACGTGCTTGCTGGCCAGGACGAGTATCTTCATGAGAGCCTCCAGCCCGGGTGGGCGACGCGACGGCGGTGGCCGGGATACCCAGCCCGTTCGGTAGTAAGGTCTTCAAAATGACCTATACCGGAGAAGTACGTGTCGGCGGGCCGTCCGACACGCGGGACATCGACGGCCTGACCGTGACCAAGATAGCCGTGGGTCCCATGGACAACAACGCCTACCTGCTGCGCTGCGCCAGCACCGGCCAGGGTCTGCTGATCGACGCGGCCAACGAGGCGGGTCGGCTGATCGAGATGATCGGTGACACGCCGGTCGGCACGATCGTGACGACGCACCGGCACTACGACCACTGGCAGGCGCTCCCCGAGGTGCAGACGCGCACCGGCGCGGTGGTGGTCGCGCACCCGGCGGACGCGGACGAGCTGCCGGTCGAGGTCGGGCACCGTGCCGAGCACGGCGAGACGCTGAGCTTCGGGGACTGCTCGGTGTCCCTCGTCCACCTGCGCGGGCACACGCCCGGCAGCCTGGCCGTGGTCTACGACGCGGGAGCCCGGCTGGCCGGCTCGCCGCACGTATTCACCGGGGACTCGCTGTTCCCAGGCGGTGTCGGCAAGACGAACTCGCCCGCGGACTTCACCTCACTGCTCACCGACGTGACCGAGCGCCTGTTCGGCCCGCTGCCCGACGCCACCTGGGTGTACCCGGGGCACGGCAACGACACCACGCTGGGAACGGAGCGCCCGCACCTCGGCGAATGGCGCGAACGCGGCTGGTGAGGCCCGCCGGTGATGTCGTCGGCCAGCCGCTGAGCGGCGACGACGGCCTGGTTCGTGCGTACCGGGAGCGCACGCCGCGCTCGGCCGCCGCGTTCGAGGCGGCCCGGCGGGTGCTGCCCGGGGGCGAGACCCGGGCGGTCACCAGCTACCCGCCGTACCCGGTGATCATCACCGAGGGGCACGGCGCCCAGCTGACCGACGCCGACGGCCACGTCTACCTGGACCTGGTCAACAACTACACCGCGATGGTGCACGGCAGCGCCTTCGCGCCGGCCACCGAGGCGGTGGCCGGCCTGCTGCCGCACGGGTACGCGTTCGCCAGCCCGCATCCCTGCCAGGTCGCGCTGGCCGAGCTGCTGGCCGCCCGGGTGCCCTCGGTGCGGCGGGTTCGGTTCACCAACTCCGGCACCGAGGCGGCGCTGCTGGCGGCCAGGATCGTCGTGCGGGCGACCGGGCGCCGGCGCCTGCTCATGTTCGACGGCGCGTACCACGGCAGCGCGACCCTGTTCCTGCCCGGCTCCCCGGACGTGGTCCGGGTGCCGTGGAACGACCTGGACGCCGTGGCCGCCCTGCTCGGCCGGGCCGACCACGACGTCGCCGCGGTGTTCGCCGAGCCCTTCCTCGGCGCCGGCGGGGTCCGGCCGGCCGCGCCCGGGTTCCTGGCCGCGGTGGCTGCTCTGGCCCGGGACCGCGACGTGCTGTTCGTCCTGGACGAGGTGCAGGGGCTTCGCAACGGGTTCGGCGGCGAGCAGGGCCGGCTCGGGCTGACGCCTGACCTGACGCTGCTCGGCAAGATCATCGGCGGCGGATTCCCGATCGGCGCCGTCGGCGGCCGGGCCGACCTGCTCGAGCTCACCGTCGCCGCGCTGACGCCCGGCTACGTGACGCACGCGGGGACCTTCAACGGCCATCTGGCCGCCGCCGTGGCCGGCACCATGACGCTGCGGCACCTGGACGCTGCCGCGATCTCGCGGCTGAACGACGCCGCGGCGGCGCTGGCGGACCGGATCCTTGCGCGCGCAGACGCGGCCGGGATCCCGGCCGAGGTCACCCGGGCGGGCTCGATCATGAACGTGCACCTGGCCAGCCCCGGCCAGCTGGCGGACCTGCACCTGGCCCTGCTGCTCAACGGCGTCTACACCACCCCGCGGGGCATGATCAACCTGTCCACCGCGCTCAGCCCGCACGACCTCGACGACATCGCGGCCGCCTACTCCACCGCCTTCACGCTGGTGCGACGGGACGTTTCATGATCGTGAGCGGGTTGGGACAAATAGCGCCCATTGCCGCTCACGATCATGAAATCAGGGCGCGCCGGGCGGAGGTGAGGTGGTACCCGGGCGGAGTTTGGGACGGGAGGGGCGGGGGAGCATCGGCTCGGCGGGGTTGGAGGCGCGGGTTATGCCGGCCTTGAGGCGGCCGAGGACCATGGCCCAGGCTCCTTCCATGAACATGGCCTGGGCGGCCGTGTCGACCAGCTGGTGCACCTCGACGTGCGCGCCGCCCTCCCGAGGCTGGATCCGCAGGTAGCCGGTCATCTCGCCGCCGGGGACCGGCACGTTGTCGTCCTCGAAGTCCCAGCGCATCACGATGAGCTCCGGCGGGCAGACGAGCTCGTACCGGCCGCGCACGTTGGTCCCCCACTCCATCGTGGCGGCGAAGCGCCCGTCCCGCAGGGTGACGGGCACGCCGAGCCAGCGGGAGTAGACGGCGGGGTCGGTAAAGGCGGCGAACGTCACCTCCTGGCTCGTGTCCACGTCCGTGCTGGCCACCACGACCGGCGTGGTGCGCACCTCCGCCGACGTGCGCTCGGGGGAAGCCGGGTCGTGATTGGCGTTGGTCCACCGGTTCGCGCTGCCGCCGAGCGCGGCGCGCAGGCCGCGGAGCGCGTCCCGGCGGGCACGGTAACGGCGCGAGGTGCCGACCGCGGTGCTCTCGGCCAGACCCGCCTCGCGCAGCACGGCCAGGTGCTGGGAGATGGTCGGCTTGGTCACCGGGAACGCCGCCGCGATCTCCCCCGCCGACAGCTCACGGTCCCAGATCAGGCCCAGGATCTCGCGCCGGACGGGTGAGGTCAGCGCCGCCAGCACCTTCTGGATATCGCGCACGTCACCTTCTGTCCTGCGCCTTGCCCGCCGTACCTGCGAAACTATACGCTTGCGGCTTGTTCGGCTCTTAACTAATTTAGCCACTACCGAACAATACGGGTCAGACGCGACACGGCGGCGGCCCAGGGGAGGACACATGGACATCTGGCCGACGGTGCACGCCGAGCGCAAGGCCCTCGCGGACGACCTACGGGACCTGGGCACCGGGGACTGGGCGAGGCCCTCGCTGTGCGGCAACTGGACGGTCCGCGACGTGCTGGCCCACATGACCTCAGCCGCCAAGCTGACGCCGCCGGCATTTTTCGGCAAGATGATCGGCTCCGGATTCAGCTTCGACAAGGTCCAGGAGAAGGGCGTCGCCGCGAACCTGGGCGCCTCTGGCCCCGATACGCTGGCCAACTTCGAGTCGGTGATGACCTCGGTGAAGCACCCGCCGGGCCCGACGCAGACCTGGCTGGGCGAGACGATCGTGCACAGCGAGGACATTCGCCGGGCCCTCGGCGTCCAGCACAAGTATCCGACCGACGCGGTCGTGACGGTGGCGGACTTCTACAAGGGCTCGAACCTCCTTATCGGCTCGAAGAACCGCATCTCCGGGCTCGCGCTGCGGGCCACCGACGCGGACTGGAGCCACGGCAGCGGCCCCGAGGTGTCAGGCCCCATCCTGTCGCTGGTCATGGCGATGACCGGCCGCAAGCAGGCGGACGACGACCTGTCCGGCGACGGCGTGGCCACGCTGCGGTCGCGCTCCTAACGCACGATCAGTACCGTCTTGCCCGGCGGCCGGGGCTGGTCCGCGCTCTCGAAGGCCCGGCGGCCGTCGCGGAGCGGAAAGCTCTGGCTCACTACCGGGCGCAGCCTGCCCTCGTCCACCAGCTTCGCGAGCTGGGCCAGCTCGCCGGGGTCGGGGGTGACGACGAAGAACATGGCGTGCACGCCGAAATCCTTCGCCCGCTCCTGCGACGGCGGGGCGCCGAGTGTGACCAGCCTGCCGCCGGACCGAAGGAGGCCATAGGAGGCGTCGAGGAACGCCCCGCCGACGGTATCGATGACGACATCGAACCCGTCCCCGACCGTGTCGGGGCCTGCGCCCGAGAATGCCTCCGCGCCCAGGCTGCGGACGAAACCTGCGTCCTGGGGCCGTCCGGTCGCGGTGACATGACCGCCGAGGATGGCCGCGAGCTGGACCGCGAACGCGCCCACTCCCCCGGCGCCGCCGTGCACCAGCACGCGCTCGCCAGGTTCCAGCGCCGCGTAGTCGGCCAGGGCCTGCCACGCGGTCAGCGCCGCGAGCGGCAACGTGGCGGTGTCCTCGTGCGAGGCCGAGCGGGGCTTCGCGGCCAGGTCGCCGGCTGGGACCGCGACGTACTCGGCGGCCGCGCCGTCCCGGTCGAACTCGATCAGGCCGTAGACCTCGTCACCCACGGCAACGGCCGTGACGCCGTCGCCGATTCCGGCCACCGCGCCGGACATCTCGTGCGACGGGATGACCGGCGTACGGTCCCGGCCGTCCCTGGTGGTCCAGCTGAGGTCCCAGGTCAGTTCGGCGAAGGTGATCGCGGCGGCGTGCACGGCGACGAGCGCCTCGCCGGGCCCCGGCACCGGCGCCGGGGCCGACTCGTACACGAGCTGCTCGGGCCCGCCGCGGGCGTGCGCCCGCAGCGCCATCATCGTTCCGGTCACAGGCCCTGCTTGGCCAGCCAGGCCAGGCACAGGTCCGCGACGTCGCGCCAGCCGCCGTCGATGGTGAGGGAATGACCGCGGTCGGCGAATTCCTCCAGGTCGGTGATTGCCGAGGAGTGCCGGTACTGCTTCACGGTGGCCTTGGTGATCACCTCGGGAACGGTGTGGTCCTGGCCGCCCATGACGAGGAGCAGCGGCCCGCGTCCCTCGTTGGCCGTGTTGACCTTGGCCGGCGAGTGCAGCGAGAAGTTCGCCGCGGCCGCCTCGAACAGGGGCTTGCCCGGTGCCGGGATCGTCCACCGCTCGTACAGCTCGTTCGATTCTTCCTCGCTGATCACGTTGCCGAAGCTGTAGCGGAACTGCTCGGCGGTGAGGGAGACGGCCCGGTGCTTGTTGGCCGGGTTCTTGAACACCGGCAGGGTCGAGTGGAGCGCGGACAGCGGCAGCGGCAGCACGCCCTTGATCTGCGCGGCGTCGATACCGATGGCGGCCGCGCCGTAGTCCAGGCCGAGCAGCTTCTCGGCGATCATGCCGCCGAAGGAGTGGCCGATCAGGATCGGCCGGGCCGGAAGCTGGTCGATGATGCCGATGTAATGGCTGGTGACGTCGTCGATGCCGTGGTCGGCGATGCTATCCGGGTTGGCCCGGGCCGCCTCTACGGTGTCCGGGTCACCGGGCCAGCCCGGTGCGACCGGGTCGTAGCCGGCCTCGCTGAACAACTCGACCCACGGTGCCCACGAGGTGGCGTGCAGCCACAGGCCGTGAATGAAGACGACGGGAGTGCTGGTCATGGTCGATGCCCTCCGATAGCGCGGTCCGGTACTGCGTCCATGCTGTCCGGCGGGCGCCGGCTGGCGCTTCAGTCACGTGACTGACCCGGTGGCGGAAATGCCTAGCCGAGCCGTCCGGCGAGCTGCGCCCGGGAGGTGATGTCGAGCTTGGGGAAGATCCGGTACAGGTGCGACCCGACGGTGCGCGGCGACAGGTACAGCCGCTCCCCGATCTCCCGGTTCGACAGGCCCTCGGCGGCCAGCCGGGCGATCTGGAGTTCCTGTGCCGACAGAGCCGCCACCGCTCCGCCCGGCTCGGCCGTGGCGCTCCGCTCCCCCGATGCCCGTTCCCCCGACGCCCGCAGCTCCGACCGGGCCTGTTCGGCCCAGCCCCGGGCGCCGATCAGGTCGAACGTGGCCTGGGCCAGGCGCAGCGGCAGCCGTGACTCGGCGACCCGGCGCTGCCTGCGCAGCCAGCCCCCGTAGGCCAGCCGGATGCGCGCCTGCACCCACGGCCAGCGCGTCAGATCCTGGCCGACCGCCGCGAGGTACAGCTCCTCGGCGTCGGCATCGTCGGCCAGGACGGCCCGGGCGTAGGACAGCTGAACGTGCAGCAGCGGCGCCGGCGTGCTGGCGGCGACCTGCTCAAGCTCGGCCATCACGGTGCGGGCTTCCTCGCGCCGGCCGGCATGGACGGCGGCCTCGGCGAGAAACATGATCCCGGAAAACCGCTCCCGCTGGTGATACGCCGGGTCGGCGGGATCGAAGACCCGCAGCAGCGCGTCGACCGCCTCGGCGTGCCTGCCCGAGCTGATCATCGCGAACCCCCGCGCCAGCTGCAGGCAGCAGCGCAGGTCGTTGAGGTTCCGCAGGACGGGGGAGTACTCCCCCTCGGCGGCGATCTGCAGCGCCCGCTCGCTGTCGCCGTGCAGCGCCTCCGAGCGCGCCTCGTTGACGAGCTGCGAATTGTTCCAGATCGGCTGACCGGTCTCCTGGGCGAAGCGGCGGCATTCCGCGGCGGCCTCGTCGGCCCGGGCCCAGTCCCCGAGCTCGATGTAGACCGGGCTCTGCATTCCGCGCACGTGCGGCAGCAGCCCGAGCCGGCCCTGCTGCCTGAGCCTGGCCTCGGACCGGTCCAGGAAGTCGGCGGCCCGGACCGGGTCGCCGACCGCGTGCGCGGCCATCCCGAGCAGGCGAAGCGCGTCGGCGTCGGTCACGCTCTCGATCACCACCTGCGACAGCAGCTCGATAACCGCCTTGCCCTGCCGGACTGGCTCGGCGACCCCGAGCGCGGCAATGTACCGGGGATCAGCGCGGGCCTGGTCGCCGAGCCGCCCTGCGACTTCGGCCACCCGGGCCCGGGCGGCCGGCCCGGTATCGGCCCACCAGCAGCGCAGGGCCGCACCGAGCAGCAGGTTGAGCGCCAGGTCGCCGTCGCTGGCCGCGGCGGCCTCCAGGGCGATGTCGCACAGCTCGAGCACGCGGCCTGCGTCGCCGGGCACCCCGTCGTTGAAGATCTCCCGCAGCCACTCCATCCTCGCCAGGTCCAGCCGCGACAGCTTGGTGAGCGAGGCCCGGGCCAGCAGCTCGTCCACCAGGTCGGCCCGCCCGAGGCCGAAGGCGAGTTCCGCGGCCAGCAGCAGACGGCGGCCGCGCCGGGCCGGATCCGTGGTCAGCTGGGCCGACCGTTCGAGCGCCCAGATGGCGCCGGTCGCCGACCCGCGGCCCAGCGAGATCTTGTAGCTCTGCTCCAGTTCGTCGGCCACGGCGTCGTCCGGCCCGGTGATCGACTGAGCGCGGTGCCAGGTCCGGCGGTAGGGCTGGCCGACCAGGATCTCCGCGAGCGCGGCATTGGCCGCGTACCGGCGGGTGACCGCCTCCCGGTACAGCACGGCCGAGCGCACCAGTGGGTGGCGGAAGCGGACATGCATGTCGTCGAACCGGATCAGCCCGGCGGTAGCCGCCTGCTCGAGGACCTCGACCCCGACCGGCGCCCCGGCCAGCTGGGAGGCCCCGGCCAGGATCTCCGGCAGGTCGTCGGAGAAGTCCACCGCGGCGATGAGGACGGCGTCCCGGGCCAGTGATGGCAGCTCGGCGATCCGGGCCGCGAACGCCCGCTCCAGCCGCGCGGTCAGCGGCAGCACCTCAAGCCTTCGCTCCGGTGCCTCGCGGAACGCGGCCGGGAGCTCGACGAGGGCGAGCGGGTTGCCGAGCGCCTCCTGCACGATCCGCTCCCGCCCGGCGTAGCTCAGCCCGGCGTCGTGCCCGGCCAGCACCGCCCGGGCCGACGCGTCGTCCAGGCCGGTAACGTTCAGCTCGGGCAGCCCGGCCGCGGCCAGGGCCACCTGGTAGCCCGTGCGGATGCTGGCGATCAGGACGATCGGATCCGCCTCCACCCGGCGGGCGATAAACGTCAGCACCTCCTGGCTGGGCTGGTCGAGCCACTGAACGTCGTCGGCGAGCAGCAGCAGGGGGCGATCCGCCGCGGCCTCGGCCAGCAGGTTCAGCGCCGCGAGCGCGATCATGAACGGCTCAGGTCGCTGCTCCTCATTCGCGCCAAAGGCCGCGGACAGCGCACCGCGCTGCGCCGCAGGCAGGGCGGTCGCGCCGGCCAGCACCGGCCGGAGCAGCTGGTGCAGGCCGGCGTACGGGAGCTGAGCCTCGGCTTCCACCCCCGTGGTGAGCAGGACCTGGACGGATGCCTGGCGGGCGGCGCCGGCCGCGGCCCGCAGCAGCGAGGACTTACCGATCCCCGCCCCGCCCAGCACGACGAGGGCGGCGCCGCTCTCCAGGATCTGGGCGATGAGCTCGTTCAGGATCCGCAGTTCCCGGTCCCGGCCGATCAGCATCGGACGTCGCTCAACGGCCGGCGCCGGACCGGCCCGGCCCGGCCGCGACGGCGGTAGCCAGGTCGGACCTCGCCTGCGACGCCCAGTTCGCCGCGCCGATGCGGGCGAACGCCTCCGGTACCGCGCGGAGAACATCCTGCGCTTCGAGGTATCGCTGCCGGCGAAGCAGCCAGCGGCCGAAGGCGAGTTCGGCACGGGCACGAGGCCAGGGCCAGCGGGAAAGGTCGTGCCCCACGAGGTCAGCATAAAGGGAGGCCGCTACGGCGTCATCGGCCAGGACCGCCCGCGCGTACCGCAGGTGCACATGCAGCACGGGTGAGGGCGTAGCCACGGCCAGCCGCTCCAGGTCCGTGAGCACCTGACGGGCGTCCTCCAGCTGGCCGGCCCGCACGGCCGCCTCGGCCAGGAACATCACGCCACCGTATCGTTCCCTCTGGTGGAAGCTGGGATCCGCGGGATCGAAGCAGCGGCGCAGCTCACGGTAGGCGGCGGCATGCTGACCGGTGGCGACCAGGGCCGCGCCCCGGGCCAGCTGCACGCAGGCGAGCAGGTCGTTGAGACGCCGCTCGCTGGACAGCATCTCGGCCTCGGCAGCGTAGCTGAAGGCTTCGTCCAGCTCACCGCGGAACGCGTGGTGAAGCGCGTCGCAGACCAGCGTGCCGACCCGCCAGATGGGCTGGCCGGTTTCGGTGGCCAGCCGGGTCCCTTCTTCAGCCGCCGCGGCGGCCCGGTCCCAGTCACCGAGCTCGAGCCGGTCCATCACCTGCATGCTCAGCACCTGGGACAGCAGCCCGAGCCGGCCGGTGTCCCTGAGCACCTGCTCCGCCCGGTCGAGGAAGGCGGTGCTGCGCACGATATCGCCGATGGCGTGGGCGGCCATGCCGAGTACCCGCAGCACGTCGGCGTCAGCGATGTCGTCCGCGCGGAACCGGGACAGCAGCCGCAGCACCGCCGAGCACTGCCGCACGGGCTCGGCCACGGCCAGCACCGCGACGTAGCGCGGCTCGCCGTCGGCGCCTGCGAGCTCCGCCGCCACCTCGGTCACCCGCGCGCGGGCGGCAGGCCCGGTATCGGCCCACCAGCACCGCAGGGCCGCCCCGAGCAGCAGGTTCAGCGCGAGATCGAGGTCACCGGCCTGAGCGCAGCCGCGGGCGGCGGCGCACAGCTCGAGAACCCTGGTGGCGTCGCCGGGCACCCCGTCGTTGAAGATCTCGCGCAGCCACCGCGAGCGAGCCTTGTCCAACTCGGTGAGTTCCGCGCCGGCCGCCTCCCCGACCAGCTGGTCGACCAGGTCGGCGCGGCCGAGCCCGAACGCCTGCTCGGCCGCCTTCAGCAGCCGGTGACCGCGCAGCGCGGGGGCGCCGGTCAGGTGCGCGGAGCGCTGCAGGTCGGCAATGGCCGACATGACCGCGCCCCGGCCCGTCGCTATCGCCGCGTTGGCCTCCAGCTCGTCCGCGACCTGATCGTCCGGGCCGAGGATCGACTGCGCCCGGTGCCAGGTGCGCCGGTACGGTTCGCTCGTCAGGACCTCGGCCAGTGCAGCGTTGGCGGCCATCCGCCTGGTCAGCGTCTCCGACTGCAGCACGCCGGACCGCACCAGCGGATGCCGGAACCGCACCTCGCCGCCGGCGATCGCGAGGAGTCCGGCCTCGGCGGCCGGGCCGAACACGTCAGCGGTTACCTCGGTACGGGTGAGCACGGACGTGGCCGCGAGGATCTCGTCCAGCGCGGGCGCCGAATCGACCGCCGACACCAGCACCGCGTCCCTGGTGCGCGGCGGCAGCTCGGCGAGCCGGCCTGCGAAGGCCCGCTCCAGCCGGGCCGACAAGGTGGGCGGCTGCCAGCCGACGGCCGAGGCGGGACCGGACCACGCCCCGGGCAGCTCGAGCAGGGCAAGCGGGTTGCCGCGGGCCTCGCGCCGGATGCGCTGCCGCTCGGCCGGGTCGAGCACGCCCGCGCCGACCCGGAGGATCTCGTCGGCAGCCGCCTCGTCGACCCCGCCAATCTCCAGCTCCGGCAGCCCGGCGGCGGTGTAGGGACCCGGGTGGCCGGCCCGGACGACCCCGATCACCACGACAGGGTGCGACACGGCCCGGCGGGCCATGAACGTCAGCACCTCCTGGCTCTGCGGATCGAGCCACTGTACGTCGTCGGCCACGATGGCGACAGGACGGTCCGCCCCGATCGCCGCGAGCGTGTTCACCGCGGCCAGGGCGATCAGGAACGGCTCGGGCGGGGGACCGTCCTCGAGCCCGAACGCCGCCAGCAGGGCCCTGCGGTGCGCCGGGCGCAGCTGGCGCCGCGCGGCCCTCAGCACGGGGCGGAGCAGCTGATGCAGCCCGGCGAAGGGCAGCTGGGCTTCCGATTCGACGCCGCTGGCGGCGAGCACCTGATATCCGGCCGCGCGTGCCGCGGCCCCAGCCGCGGTCAGCAGCGCCGATTTACCGATCCCGGGCTCGCCGGTCAGGACCACGGCCTGTCCCCGCGTGCGGCCGTCGAGGATCAGCTCCCGAAGGATGCCGAGCTCCCGTTCCCGCCCGACGAGTGTGCTCATAGGCGGGACGGTAAGCGGGCCGGCCGGGGCGCGCTTGTGTCACCTGACTGCATCCGAGGCTGAAGAGCCGGCCGGCTGAACAGGGGCACGAAGACGTGGGCCAGCGGCCCGATGCAGACCGCGTAGACCACAGTGCCGATACCGACGGTGCCGCCGAGCAGCCAGCCGGCCAGTAGCACCGTGACCTCGATGCAGGTCCGCACCACACGCAGCGAGTGCCCGCGGGCGGCGAGGCCGGTCATCAGCCCGTCCCGCGGGCCCGGGCCCAGGCCCGCGCCGATGTACAGGCCGGTCGCGACGCCGTTGAGCACCACCCCGGACACCATGACGGCGGCCTGCACCGGGAGCGAGCGCGGCGGGGTGACCACGGCAAGGACCAGGTCGATGACCGCCCCGACCACGACCACGTTGCACAGCGTGCCGAGACCGGGGCGCTGCCGCAGCGGGATCCACAGCAGCAGGACCGCCGCCCCCGCGATGACCGCCCAGGTCCCGACGGGTATGCCGGTCTGCCGGGCCAAGCCCTGGTGCAGCACGTCCCACGGGTCGACACCGAGCCCGGCCAGCAGCAGCATCGAGGAGCTGACCCCGTAGAGGACGAGGCCGGCGAAGAGCTGGACCAGGCGGCGCGGCATATGGTCAGGCTCTCAGGCTGGCGCAGGAGGCGACAGAGCCGGCCCGTTCGGTATTGGACCGAAATTCAGGCCGAACGGGCCGTGGTGGCTGCCCCGGTCACGACCCGCCGGCGATGCCCCTGGCGTCGAAGGCCACCCGGATGCGGGTGATCTTGCCGTCCTCGACGTGCATCCAGTTCGCCACCGGAACCGGGTCGGCCACGCTGGTGGCCAGGTCGAACCAGGTCAGTACGTCGGGCTCATCGTGAAACACCTTGCGCACATCGAGGCTGGTGGTGATCTGCGCCATGCCCTGCAGGCCGCGCAGGCAGTCGTCGCCGCCTCGCACCCGGGCAAGCGGCCCGGCGAAGTCCACGTCGTCGGCCAGCACCGAACGCAGCCGGCCGAAGTCCCGCGCCTTCCAGGCATCGAAGTAGGTTGCGGCTACCGCTGCGGCGTCCGTCATGACACCCGTCCCTTCTGTCGTATCGCTTCCCTTCCAGCCTGCCGGGCGTTCATCCAGAAGTCCAAGAGATAGATCTTCTGCGGGTCAGAACTACTGGTTATAGGGCCTGGTGGTAGCGCAACTCAAGGACCCCGGCGAGGCTGGTGAGTACGTTGGTGGCGCCGTCCGGCGCGAACCCGGCCCGCTCGTAGAAACGGCGGGCGCGCTCGTTGTCCCGCAGCACCCACAGCGTGACGGCCGAGTAGCCGGCCGCGGCCGACCGGGCCAGAACCCGGTCCATCAGCGCGCGCCCGGTGCCGGTCGACCACCAGGCCGGGTGGACGTACAGCGCGTAGAGTTCGGCAACGCGGCGTTCCTCGCCTGCCGTGCTCAGCGGATGCGGCCACGGTGCGCCCAGCACATCCGTCTCCGGGCCGAAGGACGCGTAGCCGACGATGCCGGCCTGCGCCTCGTCCGGGGTGGCCACGATCATGCGCTGCCACGGCCGGGTCCTGAACGACTGCCGCACGCGGGCGCCATCGTCGGGAGCGGTGACCCGGTCGATGATCTCGTCGGGGATGATGCCCGTGTAGGCGGCGAACCAGGCTTCCCGCTGCACCGCCGCGATCGACGCCGCGTCCGCCGCCGAGCCGGCCCGGATCACCACCACCCGGACAAACTAGCGAATCCGCAGAGCGAGGAAGAAGTCCACCTGGTCGTCCAGGCGGGAAAGGTCGCGTCCGGTCAGCTCCTCGATCCGCCTGATCCGGTAGCGGACGGTGTTGACGTGGACGTACATCCTGGCCGCGCACACGTTCCACGACCCGGAGCAGGCCAGGAACTCTCGCAGCGTCGGCAGCAGTTCGGCCCGGTGCTGGTCGTCGTAGGCCAGCAGCGGGCCGAGCAGGCGCTCGCGGAACGAGCGCAGCACGCTGGCCGGAACCGTGGCCAGCAGGAGCTCGTGAGACGTCACCTCGTCGCTGGTCACGACCGAGACGGCCGAAGTGCCGCGCAGGGCGGCCAGCCGCCGCGCGCTGCCGGCCTCGTGCAGCGCGCCGGGCAGGGCGGTCACGCTCTCGGCTGGCCCGCTGACCCCCACGGTGAGCCTGACCCGGGAACGATCCGACTCCACGACCGGCTGGGCCGCACGGATCGTGGCGGCGATCCGGTGCGCGGCCGGGGCGGATCCGTCCGGATCGTCGCCGTCCCCGGGCGCAGGGACCAGCACGACGATCTCGTTGCCCAGCGGGGCGGCCAGGGCGTCCTCCGCGGCCGGGGAAACCAGCTCCCCGGCCAGGTCGCGGCGCCAGCGGTCGGCGTTCGGCCCCGTGACCCGGTCGGCCTCCGCGCCCACGGCGGCGACCTGGTAGCGGCCTTCGGGCGGCAGCCCGGCCGCACGCATCAGCGAGGCGATCTCGGCCGGCGCGGCGCCCTCACCGCCCCCGGACGCGAGCATCGTGACGATCGCCTCGGCCAGCTTGCGGTCGCCGGTGCGGGCGGCATTCAGCCTGGCCCGTTCTAGCGCCACGTCGGCGGCCAGCTCGGCCACCGACTCCCTCAGCTCGTGCGGCCAGTCCTGCTCGCGGCCTGCGCAGGCCAGAAACCAGCTGGTGATCCTCGGCTCGCCGCCCACCCCGAACAGCGTGTACGTTCCTGTCCCCGCCTCCGGGACACTGACCTCGGCCGCGGCGGGCATCCGGTCGGCCCTGAGGTACTCGCACGCCAGCCGGAGCGCCAGCGGCCTGGGCAGCGACGGGCCGGTCCCGCCGATGACCCGGCCGAGCCCGGTCAGCAGCCAGCATTCGGCTCCGAGCTCACGGCTCATCAGCCGGAACATCGCGTCCAGGCCGGCTCCCTCGGCCACCGCCGAGAGCAGCAGCCTGCGCCGGCCGAGGACCCGCGTCATCTCGGTGGCCCGGTCCCCGCTGAGCCGCCGTCCCACCTCCTCGGTGACGAGGGCGAACGAGGTCTCGGCCGGTACCGCGAGCAGCGGGAGGCCGTACCGGCCGCACGCCTGGATCACCTCGTCCGGCACCTTGCCCAGCGCCTCGCCCGCGCCGAGCGCGGCCGCTTCCCCCCGGACCAGGGCCGACACGAACCGGTCGGCGTCTCCGGGCGCACGGCACCAGATCAGGCCGGTCAGCACCAGGTCCCCGGGCGTCAGGTAACGGCTGGGGTCGGGCAGGTCAGTGGTGAACACGTGGCGGACGGCCCGCTCCATGCCCGCGACGTCGGTGAGCAGCCTGAGGCCCAGATCGGGCACGTCGAGCAGTTCCCTGACCCGCACGGAATCACCCTTCCCGCGGTGAAGCGTTCCCGCGCACCCTAACCGCCGCTGTTTAGCGAAAGCTACAAAACGGCCTGAGTCAGGTTACCGGTGATTGAGCCGGCCCGCGGCTACCCGGCGTCGACCGGGGCCTGATTGGATGTCTCAATGGCGAACGTGAACCCGCAGGCGTCCGCGACCCTGGGTTCCTTCAACGCTGCCCCGGCGCAGGACGCCGAGCGGACCGCCCTGGCCTGCTGTGCGTCCAGGACCTTCGCGAAGGCGATCGCCGACGGCAGGCCCTACCCGGACCCGGCCGCGCTGCTGGCCGCGGTCGACACCGCGTTCAACGCTTTGAGCTGGGACGATATCGTCGAGGCCATGAGCGAGCACCCCCGCATCGGCGACCGCGCTGTCCGTGGCGGGATGTCGGCGGCGGAGCAGTCCGGTGCCGCCGCGGCCGGCGACGAGGTCCGGCAGGGGCTGGCGGACGGCAACGTCGCCTACGAGCAGCGCTTCGGCCACATCTTCCTGATCTGCGCCAGCGGCCTGACCGGCCAGGAGATGCTGGATCAGCTGCGGGACCGGCTGGGGCACGACGAGGAATCCGAACGGACCGTCGTACGCGACGAGCTGAGGAAGATAACCCGCCTGCGGATGACAAAGGCCCTAGACCTATGACGCTTTCCACGCACGTTCTCGACGCGACGACCGGGCGGCCCGCCGCGGACGTCCAGATCCGGCTGGACTCTGCTGCCGGCGACGGGGGCGCCGACGCCGGGTGGGCGCCGGCCGGCCAGGGCCGGACGGACGCCGACGGGCGGCTCCGGCTGTCCGGCCCAGGGGGTGCCGCCGGCTTCGAGCCCGGCGTGTACCGCATCACGTTCGGCACCGGCGCTTACTTCACCGCCCGCGGCGTGCCGTCGTTCTACCCCGAGGTCACGATCACCTTCGAGATGACCGCACGGGACGAGCACTACCACGTGCCGCTGCTGCTCAGCCCGTACGCCTACTCCACCTACCGGGGAAGCTGATCAGCGCCGCATCCGTCGTGATCGAGAACTGCGCGATCGCGACCATGAACGGCCCGCGGCACGACGACAGCGGCGCCGAGTGCCGCAGCGGCCACATCACGGTGACCGGTGACCGGATCACCGCGGTGGGCGAGGGGCCGGCCGCCAGCGTCCCCGACGGCGCCCGCCGGATCGACGCGGCCGGTTGCCTGGCCACCCCCGGTCTGGTCAACACCCACCACCACCTGTACCAGTGGCTCACCCAGGGCCGGGCCCAGCAGTCCGTGCTCTTCGACTGGCTCACCGAGCTGTACCCCGTCTGGGCCAGGATCGACGCCGGGCAGGTCCACGCCGCGGCCACTGCCGGCCTGGCCTGGCTGGCCATGTCCGGGTGCACCACCAGCACCGATCACCACTACATCTTCCCGCGAGACGCTCTTCGAGTTCTTCGGGCGAGTGCCGACGCTGATGCGCTCGCCGCCGAGGTGGCCGCGGCCGCGCGGGTCGGCCTGCGCTTTCACCCGTGCCGGGGGTCGATGGACCTGGGCCGGTCGGCGGGCGGCCTGCCCCCGGACGAGATCGTCGAGGACACCGACGCGGCGCTGGCCGCGACCGAAGAGGCCGTACGCCGGTTCCATGATCCATCTCCCGGTGCCATGGTGCGGGTGGCGGCCGCACCGTGCTCCCCGTTCACGGTCAGCCCCCGGCTCATGCGCGAAACGGCCGACCTGGCCCGCGGGCTGGGCGTGCGGATGCACACGCACCTGGCAGAGACCCGCGAGGAGGTCGCGTACTGCCGGCAGGCGCTCGGCTGCACCCCGGCTGAGTACGCCGAGGACCTTGGCTGGCTCGGCCCGGACGTCTGGCTGGCCCACTGCGTGCACCTAGACGAGGCCGCGGTCCTGCGGTTCGCCGCCACCGGCACGTCAGCGGCGCACTGCCCCACCTCGAACGCTCGGCTCGGCGCGGGCATCGCGCCGGTCAGGGACCTGCTGCAAGCCGGGGTCACGGTCGGCCTGGGCGTGGACGGCGCCGCCTCGAGCGAGGGGACCTCGCTAGCCGGCGAACTGCGCCAGGCCCTGCTCGCCGCCCGGGTCAGGGACGGGAACGGGCCGCTGGCGCTGACCGCGCGGCAGGCGCTGTGGCTCGGCACCCGCGGCGGAGCCCGCTGCCTGGGCCGGGACGACGAGACCGGCGCGCTGCGGCCGGGCCTGCTGGCCGATATCGCGCTGTGGCGGCTAGATACCCTCGCGCACGACGCGATCGCGCACGGCCCCGGCGGCGACCCGGTCGCGGCCCTGGTGCTCGGCCCGCCCGCCCCGCTCGAGTTCCTCCTGGTCGGCGGCACGCCCGTGGTGGACGGCGGCGAACTGCGCACGGTCGACGCCGCCACGGCCGCCCGCGAGGTCCGGGCGGCCCGGCAGCGACTGGCCGACCCAGGCTGAGCTAGCCGCCCGCCATCGCGCCGACGATCAGGTACGGCTCGGCGCCGGCCGCGACGGCCTCGGGCAGCGGGGCGTCCGGCTGGTCGTGCGACAGATCCCGCTCGCAGGCGAAGAACCTGATGAACGCGCGGCGTTTCCCGGTCCGCTGGTCCCGGATGGTGCCGCGCAGCATCGGGTACCTGGCCTCCAGCGCGTCGAGCACCGCGCCCTGGGTGACCTGCCCGGCCACCTGGAGTTCCACCTCGCCGTCGACCCGGGCCAGCGTCCGCAGGTGCGCGGGCAACACCACCCTCACCTTGTCGGCGGGCCCGGTCATGGCAGCGTCTGCACCTCTACGGAGAGCACGGCGGGGAGATCACGGACGATCGGCGCCCAGCGGTCCCCGGCGTCGGACGAGGCGTACACCTGGCCACCCGTGGTGCCGAAGTAGATCCCGCAGGAGTCCAGGGAGTCGACGGCCATCGCGTCGCGAAGCACGTTGACGTAGCAGTGCTCCTGCGGCAGCCCCCTGGTGAGCGGCTCCCACTCGTCGCCTCCGGTGCGGCTGCGGTAGACGCGCAGCTTCCCCTCCGGCGGGAAGTGGTGCGAGTCGCTGGTGATCGGGACCACGTAGACGGTCTCCGGCTCGTGCGCGTGCACGTCGATGGGGAAACCGAAGTCGGTTGGCAGGTTACCGCTGACCTCGTGCCAGGACTCCCCGGCGTCGTCGCTGCGCATCACGTCCCAGTGCTTCTGCATGTACAGCACGGACGGCTGCGACGGGTGCATCGCCAGCCGGTGCACGCAGTGGCCGACCTCGGCCGCGGGATCCGGGATCCCCTCCGAGCGCAGGCCGTGGTTCACCGGGCGCCAGGACTGCCCAGCGTCGTCGGACCTGAACGCACCCGCGGCCGAGATGGCCGCGAAGATCCGCTCCGGTGAGGACGGATCCAGGATGATCGTGTGCAGGCACATCCCGCCCGCGCCCGGCTGCCACGACGGCCCCGACTTGTGGCCGCGCAGCCCGGGCAGTTCCTGCCAGTGCTTCCCGCCGTCGGTGGACCGGAACAGCCCGGCGTCTTCCACCCCGGCGTAGACCGTGTCCGGGTCGTCCAGCGACGGCTCCAGATGCCAGACCCGGGCGAACTCCCACGGGTGCGGCGTGCCGTCGTACCACTGGTGCGTGCCGGCCTCGCCCTGGTAGCTGAAGTCGTTACCGACCGCCTCCCAGGTCGCCCCGCCGTCGTCGGACCGCTGGATCAGCTGGCCGAACCAGCCGTTGGACTGCGACGCGTACAGCCGGTCCTGGTCGGCGGGCGACCCCTTGAGGTGGTAGATCTCCCAGCCCGGGAAGTGCGGGCCGCTGACGTCCCACTGATCGCGCTTCCCGTCCGATCTGAGTACGAATGCGCCCTTGCGCGTTCCCACGAGTACCCGTACACCGCTCATCGGCAACCCCTTCCGAAGGCAAGCTGACACAATTCTGCGTCGTTGCGACGATGAGCGGGCGCCGAATTCATCGGTAATTCGAAAATGCAACCGAAGCTTGCGGCAGTAAATTACCGGTTGCCGGGGTCGCCGGATTGAGCAGCGGCGAGAGGCAGTAAACGCCATGAGAGACTGGCCGCTGTGCGCACACACGGGCTGCGGTTCGACGTCAACTGCTCGATCCTGTTCACCGAGCTCCCGCTGCTGAAGCGGCCCGAGGCCGCGCGGGCCGCCGGGTTCGACGCGGTGGAGTTCTGGTGGCCTTTCGCCGACCCGGTGCCTGGCGACCGCGAGGTCGATGCCTTCACCGGGGCGCTCGCGGACGCCGGGGTGCAGCTCGCCCTGCTGAACTTCGCCGGGGGTGACATGGCGGCCGGTGACCGCGGGCTGCTGGGGCTGCCGGAGGGTTCGGCCGCGTTCCGGGCCAACATCGACGTCTGCGCCGGGATCGCCGCGCGGACCGGGTGCACCATCCTCAACGCGCTGTACGGCAACCGCGCCGATGGCCTGTCCCGGCAGGAGCAGGACGAGCTGGCCGCGGAGAACCTCGCGCTGGCCGCGCGGGCCGCCGCGGCGGCCGGGGCGACCGTGGTCGTGGAGGCGCTGAACTCCTACGACAGCCCGCGCGCGGCCCTGGTCTCCAGCGGGCGCGCGCTCGAGGTGATCAACCTGGTGCGAGCGCAGGCCGGCGTCACCAACGTGGCGTTCCTGGCCGACCTGTACCACCTGGGCAAGATGGGCGAGGAGCTGCCGGCCACCCTGGCCCGTGAGGCGGCCAGCATCGCGCACATCCAGGTCGCCGACGTCCCGGACCGCGGCGCGCCCGGGACCGGCGAGCTGGACTGTGCGGCGCTGTTCGGGCAGCTCGCCGCGCAGGGATACGCAGGCTGGATCGGCTGCGAGTACAAGCCGTCGGACCCGGCGGACAGCTCGACGAGCTTCGGCTGGAGGGAGCCCCATGGAGTATGACCTGGTGGTCCGGTCCCGGCAGGCGGTGCTGCCGGACGGCACGAGGCCGGCCGCGGTCGCGGTCAGCGGCGCGGTCATCGCGGCCATCGAGGACTACGGCGCACCGCTGGAGGCCGACCGCGAGGTCGACCTCGGCGACCTGGCCCTGCTGCCCGGCCTGGTCGACACGCACGTCCACGTCAACGAGCCGGGACGGACCGAGTGGGAGGGGTTCGCCACCGCCACCAGCGCCGCCGCGGCCGGCGGGGTGACCACGATCTGCGACATGCCGCTGAACTCGCTGCCGCCCACCACGTCGGTGGCCGCGCTGGAGGAGAAGCGCGCGGCGGCGGCCGGGAAGTGCTGGGTCGACGTGGCGTTCTGGGGCGGTGCGGTGCCGGGTAACGAGGCCTCGCTCCGGCCGCTGCACGAGGCCGGGGTGGTCGGGTTCAAGTGCTTCCTGCTCGACTCCGGGGTGCCCGAGTTCCCGCCGCTGGATGCGGCCGGACTGCGAACAGTGCTCGGCACGCTCGCCGAGGTGGACGCACTGCTGATCGGGAGCGGCGCGCGATCGAGAAGGTGATCTCGGCCGCGGCCGCCACCGGGGCGCGGGCGCACATCGTGCACCTGTCCGCGGCCGAGTGCGTAGCCATGATCTCCGGCGCGAAGGCGGCGGGTATCCGGCTGACCGCCGAGACCTGCCCGCACTACCTGTACTTCGCGGCCGAGCAGGTGCCTGACGGAGCGACGGAGTTCAAGTCCTGCCCGCCGATCAGGGATTCGGTCAACCGGGAGGCGCTGTGGCGCGGGCTCGAGGCCGGCGCGATCGACTGCGTGGTGTCCGATCACTCCCCCTGCCTGCCCGAGCTGAAGTCCTTCGGCTCCGGGGATTTCGGCGCGGCCTGGGGTGGCATCGCCTCACTTCAGCTCGGCCTGTCCGCGGTGTGGACGGTCGCGCGGCGCCGCGGCCGGACGCTGGACGACGTCGCCCGGTGGATGGCGTCCGCCCCGGCCGCGCTCGCGGGCCTGCCGGCCAAGGGGCGGCTGGCGGCCGGGGGGGACGCGGACCTGGTGGCCTTCGACCCCGACGAGACGTTCGTCGTGGACCCCGCCAAGCTGCGGCACCGGCACCCGGTCACCCCGTACGCCGGGAAGACGCTGACCGGACGCGTGAGGCAGACGTGGCTGCGCGGTACGCCGCTGCTTGAAGGTGAGGGTGAAACGCCAGTTGGGTGCCTCCTAAAACGGGGATAGACCCGGGTATGGATGAGCAACTTCTCCCCGATTTGCTCCAGCTGCGCGGGTCCGTCGTGGCGGCCAGTGACGAATTCTTTGCCGCGAAGGAGAACCTGACCAAGGCGGCCGCGCCGGTCTTCGTGCCGGATACGTACGACGCCAGGGGGCAGGTGTACGACGGGTGGGAAACGCGACGGCGGCGCGGGCCCGGCGGGAAACTGCCGGATCGCTCGGCTCGCGACTGGGTCATCGTCCGGCTCGGCGTGCCGGGTGTGGTGCGCGCCATCGTGGTCGACACCGCCTTCTTCGCGGGTAATTTCCCGCAAGCGTGCTCGGCGGACGCATGCTCGGTGACCGGCTATCCCGCGTTCGAGGAGATCGCCGCAGGCCCCGAGGCCGTAGCCTGGCAGGAAATCGTGCCGCGCGGGCTGGTGACCGGCGACGCCCGGCACGCGTTCAAGGTGAGCTCCAGGAACAGGTTCACCCACGTCAGGCTCAACATCTTCCCCGACGGCGGGGTGGCCCGGCTGCGCGTGCACGGTGAGGTAGTGCCGGATCCGGCCATGCTCGATGGCCTCACCGTCGACCTCGCCGCGCTGGAGAACGGGGCGGACGTGGCGGACGGCAGCGACCGGAACGACTTCTCCGCGCCGCGTAACGTCATCTCCCCCGGCCTGTCACGGGTGATGGGCGAGGGCTGGGAGACCCGCAGGCGCCGTAGGCCCGGGCACGAGTGGCTGGTCATCCGGCTGGCCGGGCACGGCGTCGTCGACCTCGCGGAGATCGACACGTCGTGGTACCGGGGCAACCAGCCGGAGAGCGCGTCGCTGCAGACGCTGGACGCCACTACCGGCGCCTCGCTCACCGACAGGTCCGCGTGGCGTGACCTGCTACCCCGGGTCAGGCTGCTGCCGGATACGCCGCACCGGTTCCGCGTGACCGGCCGGCCAGCCACCCACGTGCGGCTGAACATCTACCCGGACGGCGGCGTCGCCCGGCTGCGGCTCTACGGTTCGCTGACCGACGACGGCCTCGCCGCCGCCCGCCATCGCTGGGAGGAAACGGCCTGAACCCTATCAGGTGACGAAAAGCCGCACCCGTGATCTCATTGGCAATTGGCATCCTCCCTCGTCTGAAGACGAGGGATTCCAGCTACTACGCCGATTGGAGCAGCAGGTGAGGTTCGCGGTTCACCGGCCGGGTAACCCCGTCGCCTCGCCGCGCAGTCACGGCGTGCCCCGCCGCGATGTTCTTAGCCGCGTTCACATCAGCGGGGATCACGGCGAAGGCGATGTGCCACCGGCCCGCGCGGTCCATCGTGACCCGGTAGGACTTCGCGTCCGGCGGCACGGCGCGGGACCAGCGGAACCGCACCCATCCGGCTTTGGGCACCCAGACCTGGCCGGCCTTACGGGATACGCGGCGCACGTCCCACTGCCTGTCGCGCCCTACGATCCGGAATCCCTCATCTCGCCCGGCCTTGCGCCACGACGGCCGCCCGGCCGGATTCGCCGGGTCGAAGAACGCGGCCATCGCCTGGGTGAAGTCGCGCAGGGCTTGCTGCTGGACCGTCTGGGAGCCGGCCGCCAGCCACGGGTGCCCGGCCGGCGCCTGGGTGAGCTGCCGGCACTGCTCCAGGTAGCCCGGCGCGTTCCCGCGGCCCGGGTGCCAGTGGGAGTGCTGCTCGACTGCGAACACACTAGCGAGTACCGCCGACATTTCCGGGGAGGTGACGCGGCGTTTCCTCCCCGGCCTGAAGGCCCGGGTCTCCACGCCGCGATCCTGATGAGCCACGTGGTGGTTGCCCCGGACAAGTTCAAGGGAACGCTCACCGCCGCCCAGGTCGCCACGCACGTGGCCGCCGGGCTCAACCGGGCCTGCCCCGGGGTGAAGACGGTTCAGGTCCCGGTGGCTGACGGCGGCGACGGCACCGTGGACGCGGCCGAGGCCGCCGGATACCGCCGCGTCAACATCGGGGTTCGCGGGCCGACCGGCAAGCCAGTGACCGCCGCGTTCGCCCTGCTCGGCGGGACCGCCATCATCGAGTCGGCGCAGGCCTGCGGGTTGACCAGGCTGCCCGGCGGGACGCCGGCGCCGCTGACCGCGACGAGCCGCGGCGTCGGCGAGCTCGTCCTCGCCGCGGTCCGGATGCGCGCGAAGCGGATCGTGCTCGGCCTGGGCGGCGTGGCCTGCACCGACGGTGGCGCGGGCCTGGTCACGGCGCTGGGCGGCAGGTTGCTGGACGCATCGGGAACCGAGCTCTCGCCGGGCGGGGCGGAGCTGGCCCGGCTGGACCACATAGACGTCTCCCGGCTCAGGGACCTGTCCGGCACCGGCACCGAGATCATCGCGGCCACCGACGTGGACAACCCGCTGCTCGGGCCGCGCGGCGCCGCCGCGGTCTACGCGCCGCAGAAGGGCGCCTCGGCGCAGGACGTTGCGGTCCTGGAGGAGGGCCTCACACGCTGGGCGGACGTGACCGAGCGGTCGTTCGGCTTCGTCAAACGGGACGAGCCCGGCGCAGGCGCGGCGGGCGGCCTGGGGTTCGCGGCGCTGGGGTTCCTCGGCGCCATCGTGCAGCCGGGCATCGAGCTGCTGCTGGACCTGCTCGCGTTTACCGACCGGCTGCCGGGTGCGCGCCTGGTGGTCACCGGTGAGGGAGCGCTCGATGAGCAGACCCTGCACGGCAAGGCCCCCGCCGGGGTGGCTCGCGCGGCGGCAGCGGCCGCGCCGGACCTGCCGGTGGTGGCGGTGGCCGGGGTGTGCTCGCTGTCCCCCGAGCAGCTCCGTTCGGCGGGCATCGCGCGTGCCTACGCGCTCGCCGACATCGAACCCGACCTGACCCGCTGCCTAGAGCAGCCCGGTCCCCTGCTGGAGGAACTGGCCGGGCACATCGCCCGCGACTGGCTCGCGCCGTTACCCGCCGGGGTCACAGTGCATTCGCGCATCAGTGCACCCATCCGCATCATGGCACCGGTAGCCGCGGCTGCCTGCTACGTCATAAAACCCGTTTCTCGCGTATACATTGAGCCGGAGCCGGTCTGACCTGCCTCGCTGGAGTCCCATCAGCCGTCCCGCGGCGCAGGAGTCCCAGTCCGGTTTGCCCGCTAACCGCCACGATGTAACATTGATGCGGTTATAACCGCTACGATGTAACATCGTGGCGGTTCCGCTCACGGGCCGACCGCAACGAATGAGACTGATGTTGCGGGCGGGACGGCACGGGTTGGCAGGCGGGACGGCACGGGTTGGCAGGCGGGACGGCGCGAGTGGATTACCGTCGGGCGCGGGTGACCAGGTTGTACTCGGTCAGGGCGGCGGCTACGGCGTCGTCCTCGCTGGGCAGGGCGCGTCCGCGGGCCGCGGCGGCCTTGCGCAGCCGGGCGGCCAGCACCTCGTCGGTGAGCACGGCCCGCACCGCGTCGGCCAGTCGCGGCGCGTCGCCGGGCGGGACGAGCACGGCGGCGTCCTCGCCGGTGAGCACGGGCGTGCCGCCGACTCGGGTGGCCACGATTGGTACCCCGGCACGCAGGGCTTGTTGCAGGATGAGCGGCTGGCCTTCCCACACGCTGGGCAGCACGAACACGGCGGCCGTAGCGAGCAGGGCCGGCACGTCGTCGCGATGCCCGGGGAACCGGGCGTCGAGCCCGAGGCGGGCGGCCTGGCCCTTCAGGTCGGCGGCGAGCGGCCCCTCCCCCGCGATGACCAGGAGGGGCTCGGGCCGGATGTCCCGCCACAGGGCGGCGGCCTCCAGCAGGGTGCCGAACCCCTTCTGCGCCGCCAGCCTTCCGGCCGCCAGTACGAGGGGACGCCCAGGAGCCGGGCCGCCGGGCTGGGACAGGGCTGCGGGCGTTTCCGCGGAAACGCCCGCGGCGGGAGCATCCATGGCGGGAACGGCCGCGGCGGGAGCATCTACCGTGGGAACGGCCGCGGGGACCACGGCGCGGCCGACCCGGCGGGCGCCGGCCGCGCGCATGCGTTCTTCCAGGTCCGGCGATACGCAGAGCACCGAGTCGGCGCGGGCGGCGACGATGCGCTCGAGCACGCGGTAGACGGCGCCGGTGGCGCCGCCCGCGGGGGGCGCGTTGTGCACCGTGACGACCAGCGCGGGCCGCCGGTGGTAGACGGTGGGCCGGACGAACGCCAGCGCGACCGCGGTGAGCGCGCCGGCCCGCAGGCCGTGCGCGTGCGCCACGTCAGGCCGCCAGGCGGCGAGCAGCCGGCGCAGCCGCCGGATCGCCCGCACGTCATGGGCGACGCGCGGCCGGTCGGCGATCTCGACTGGGGTGAAGGAGACCTGGCCGCCGGCCATGCGGCTGAACCCGAAGTCGCGGTCGGTCTGCGCAGGGCCGAACACCCCCGCCGCCACGCCCCGCGCCGCGCAGCCG
>WNGR01003444.1_pt1 | contig 25915 bp, 14 predicted proteins | sample 5407581 | NCBI WGS metagenome assembly WNGR01 (sample SAMN13153383, study PRJNA577476) | soil metagenome | isolation source: 80 cm soil or saprolite under Garry oak tree replicate 2 | place: USA:California | collected 2016-06-15
CGCAGATCGACGCTTTACGTACGCGGATGAGCACGTCGTCACCGCGAACTTCTGGAACGGGAACGTCTTCGAGCCACAGACCCGGCTCGGCTCTCGCCTTTACCACGGCCTTCATCATTTTTTGCACAATGGCAAAGTATGCCAATCAGCAAAGCAGGAAAGGATTTTTGCGACTGAGAGGGCGTTTGTGACGCTCACCTCTTATGCGACCAATCGGGACGGCGATGGTTCTGTCCGAACACGCCCGATGGCGCCAGCCCTGTAATGAAAAAAAATTAATATTTGCTCTTGACGAGCACCTGCCTTTTTGGGAAAAAGCCTCTCAGGGGTAGATTTTGCTTAGGGCTTGGCAAAAGCAATATCAACAAAAAATAGCGGCCAGAAGTGAGTTCTCCCGGGAGAAATCACGGAAGGCCAAAAACTGAAAGGACAAATTAAAGAAATGAACAATCGAAAGATGATATTCGGAGCAATCCTGTCCGTGCTCGCCTGCTTCGTGCTTTTGCCACAAATGCGGGCAGCTCCGGACGTAGGGCCGATACTGCCTGACCCTTTTTCGGGGAGCAACACCTTTGATGGGTACCAGGCTCTTTTCCATCAAACCGCTAACAACTTCAACACAGCGAATGGTTGGTTGGCGCTCTGGAGCCAGACGACGGCCGCCCAAAACACTGGTGTCGGCGCTGGAGCCCTGAGCCTAAACACCAGCGGGCAGAACAATACTGCATTTGGCGCTGGAGCGTTGACGTTCAATAGCACCGGCGGAGCCGACAATGCCGTCGGGGCCTTCGCGCTCTTTAATAACGGTGCGGCAAGCTTCCAAAACGCCCATGGCCGCGAGGCGCTCTTCAACAGTACCGGTGGCCAAAACAACGCCTTCGGTGATTTGGCGCTGTTGTCAGCTACCACGGGCTTTGGTAACTCGGCTTTCGGCGATGACGCGCTCGACAGCGTAACCACTGGTTCTGAAAACGTCGGTGTGGGTGACGAGGCCTGCAACAGTTGCACGACCGGCCATGACAACGTTGCTATCGGCCACAACGCCCTCAACGGAACCATCACAGCCAGTAACAACATCGCAATCGGCGTCCCTGCTACGGGGCCATTTGCCAACCTGAGTTTCACCGCCTTCATCGGCAGCATCCACGGCTTGCCGACGTCGAACGCAGCCAGCACCCTGCCAGTACTGATCGATTCAAATAACGTGCTGGGCACTTCGCCTTCGTCACGCCGCTACAAACACGACATTAAACCGCTAGACAAGGCCAGCGAAGCCCTGTATTCGCTCAAGCCGATAAGCTTCGTATACAACTACGACGAGTCACGGACGACGCTGTATGGTTTGATCGCCGAGGATGTGGCCAAGGTTAACACCAGCCTGGTGGCCTACATGGACGGCGCACCATTCACAGTGAAATACGATCAGGTCAACATGTGGTTGCTTAACGAGTTCCTCAAAGAGCACAAGAAAGTCGAGGAGCAGCAGGCAAGCATTCGTGAACTGAAGAGTGAAATGCAGACGATGGTTGCGCAGCTCAAAGAGCAGGCAGCGCAAATCCAGAAAGTGAGCGCCCAGCTCGAAGTAAGAAAAACCGCGCCGCAAGTAGTCGTAAACAAACCGTAAGACTCCGAAATACATAGGCCTTGTGTGCCAAGCACCAGGGCGAATTGAATTGGAAAGGCGTTCGCCCTCTGTGGCGAACGCCTTTACCATTTCGGCTCCTCGATGGCATCGGCCCTGTCGGGTTAAATCAGGAAGTATATTTATCCTGTTGATTTAATCCGATGAGCTGGCCGACCTTTCGTTTAGACGCACGTCGGCCAGACGTTGCCCCAGACATGTGTTTAGCAACTGGCGTCAGCGTTGAATCAATTGCGATCCTACCGGACTATCCCGGATGAGCTTTGCTAGACGCGCGTTTCCGGAATCGGATCGGCCGAAAAAGACTTTGGGGCCCCATCCAACCGAGCGCCGCACTTCCCGCACTCATGGTGGCCGAGTGGTCACCGGCATCGTCTCGGTTTTTCTTGCGGTAATTGTCTGGATCGCTTTTGGCCGGGCACTTAACCACGGGTTCGTAGGTTATGACGATCAGAATTACGTCCTGCGGAACCCACGAGTGACAAATGGTCTTACGCTAGGCAGTATTCAATGGGCGTTCACCCACGTGCACGCCACTAACTGGCATCCGCTCACTACGATTTCGCACATGCTGGATTGCCAGTTGTATGGCTTGCAACCGTGGGGACATCATCTCACCAACATTTTACTCCATGCCGCAGCGGCAACTCTACTTTTCTTCGCACTGCGCGAACTGACAGCCAGCGGTGATGCTGTAGCCGGCATCGGTGATGCCGACCGGGATCAACGATACCGGCTACAACGTGGCTCGCTTTGGGCGAGCGCGTTTGTGGCCGCGCTTTTTGCTGTTCATCCGCTGCGCGTGGAGTCGGTGGCCTGGGTATCAGAGCGAAAAGATGTGCTCAGCGGCGTGTTCTTCATGTTGACCCTCTGGGCTTATGCGCGTTACGCGCGCAGCGATGGGCCTTCTCTCTTCCGCTATCTGATAGTTGTAGTTCTTTTCGCCTTGGGCCTGATGTGCAAGCCGACACTGGTGACACTGCCCTTTGTTCTGTTGCTGCTGGATTACTGGCCCCTGGGCAGAGTTCGGCCGTCTTCCTCCAGCGGTCGCGGGGAAACAGCGAGTCGGTGGAAGAGGAGGAATACATTGTCGTGGCTGGTGATCGAAAAGGTTCCATTATTTGTGCTCTCAGCCGCGTCCTGCGTAGCGACGCTTCTGGCGCAGAAACAAGCTTTGGACATGAGCATTAAAGCGCCTATCGAGGAGCGTCTTGGTAACGCTCTGATCTCTTACGTCGTATACGTCGGCCAGATGATTTGGCCGGCGCACCTGGCAGTCTTGTATCCGTATCCCGAAGGTAATTTAAAAGTCCCACAGGTGATTCTTGCGTTACTGCTCCTGCTAATGATTTCCGTCGCTTTTTTCCTGTGGCGTAAAAAGTATCCATTCCTGTTGATAGGGTGGCTTTGGTATTTGGGCATGCTGATCCCCATGATTGGAATTATCCAAGTCGGATCACAAGTGCGAGCCGACCGTTACACCTACCTGCCGCAGATCGGTTTGTATCTTTTGGTGGCTTGGAGCGCGGCGGAATTGTTTCACCGATGGCGTCGCAGCCGCGAGGTCCTGGCCGCCGCAGCCGTGCTTATCATAATGGCGCTCACAACGCGGAGCTATTTACAGACTTCCTGCTGGCGGGACACTGAAACACTATGGAAACATGCCATTGCCAGCACCTCAAACAATTACATCGCTCACACCAATCTTGCCCAGAATCTCACGCATTCCGGGCGATTTACTGAAGCGATCGCTGAGTGCCAAGAAGCTCTGAAAATCAAACCGGATTTTGCAGCAGCCCACAACAACCTCGGCGTTGCCTTACTGCGAAACAAACAGAGCGGCGATCGTGCTCTCGGACACGATGGAGCCGTTGACGAAGCGATTGAACACTACCGAAAAGCCTTGCAAATCAACCCCGACTTCACGCAGGCCCACAAAAATCTTGGGATTGTTTTTTTGCGAAAGGGCCAGATGGACGAGGCGATAGCACAGTTTCAAAAGACTTTGGAACTGGAACCTAACGATGCACAAGCAGAGTTCTCCCTTGGAAGCGCTTTTCTGCAAAGACGAGAAGTCGATGAGGCGATCGCGCACTACCAAAAAGCTGTGGAGATCCGCCCGGACTATGCGGAGGCCCGAAATTACCTGGGCAACGCCTTTGTCGCCGAGGGCAAATACAGCGAGGCGATAGCGAACTACGAGGCCGCGGTGCGGATACGCCCCAATTACTCAGAGGCCCATCATAATATGGGCTGCGTCCTGGCCACGATCGGAAAAGCTGACGAGGCGCTCGAGCAGTTTAACGAAGCGCTGCGACTCAATGGAAACGACGCGCAAACCCATTTCGCTCTAGGCTCTCTGCTGGCACGCATGGGCCATCGAGAGGAAGCAGTGTCGCATCTTGCCGAGGCATTGCGGCTCAAGCCGGACTACGAATCTGCGAAGCAGCAACTGCGCGAACTCGGTGTGCCAGTGCCGCAATAATCACAGCCCTGAGCCTACCATGCGAACTTCTGCACACAGCGTTGGACACCACTGGAATTTGGATCGTTGTTATCCGATGTCGTTATGCTTTCGCCGTCACGTGCTCGCTCCACGATGGCTTTGTGACAAGACCAAGCTCCAGCCATTCCACACGATACCGGATTCACTTCCGGCGTTAAGTTTTGTTTGACTAGTCGTTGACCTTCCGTTTCCTTCGTCCGCGAATTATGCGAAATTGTTACCAATTTACTACTGATATGAAAAATATTTTGGTCCTGTCGATGCTCGTCTCTTCCGTGATGATTTGCTCTTGCCAAAGAAAGGATTCAGCCGCTCAACAACAACTTGCTCAACGGACAGTGGAGTTGGATGCACGTGAGGAAGCGTTAGCTGAAAGAAAGACTGTGTTGGATGGAAGAGAAAAAGCGCTAGATGAAAGACAAAACGCGCTAGATCAAAGAGAGAAAGCGTTGGCCCAAAAAGAAAAAGCCGCTGTGACGAATCCTACCGACGTTCAGGGCCAGACTTCCGGCCCTGCACAGATGCAAGCTGAAAGAGACAGGATAACACAGCAGCTTTCCGTCAGGGCTCCCGAACCCTCACAGCTGCGTGCTGAAAAGGAGAGCGAAATACAACAGCAAAGTCAGCGTCAGCTGGAAGAATTTCAGAGAGAAAGAGAGCGCGTAAGACAGCTTAAGTTGACGGGAGCGTTCATGTCTGGCGGTGCCGCATATCCTGCGGCGTCGGCTACTTCGCCAACTCCGCCTCCTGCAGAAGAGGCTACTTCGCCGAGTCCATCGCAGACGCCGGAGTAAGTCCTAGCCGTTCCGCCGGTCCCAGCGGAGTCGCATTGCTAATGCGCGGTTCGTCTGCGCTTGCACCCGAATCGTTCCTTGGGGATGATGCAGATGCATGCCCGTGACTCTTGAGCAAACCGGGACGAATCCCGCAGTCGCCGGATCTCGTTCTGCCTTTATTCTGCGGTTCATCAGCACGATCGCGCTTTGGGCAGTCGCGCTGCTGATCGTCTTTTCCGGATACGAGCTGTTGTTTTGGGTGCTGATCAGCGTCTTTGGGATGATCGGGCTTTGGGAATTTTACGGGATGCTCGATCACAAGGGACTCCCCAATTTCAAGATCACGGGAATGATCTGCGGCGCGGTGATGCTCGCCGGCAGTTTTTATTACTTTTCAAAAATCGGACCCGCTGGCTCCTACGACTTCGAGGTTGCCGTCCTGCTCTTTTTTCTGCTGACGGTTTTCGGACGACAAATGTTTGCGCGGCTGCGTCACGACGAACCGTTGCAAACCATGGCTTACACCTTATTCGGTCTGCTTTATGTTCTTTGGCTCTATAATTTCATCACCAAGATTGTTTATCTGACTCCGCGATCCAGCAACGGCCATCTCACGGGACAGTTTTACGTCCTGTACTTGATTGCGGTCACGAAATTTGCCGACATGGGTGCGTATTTGACCGGCAGCGCGATCGGCCGGCATCTGATGGTGCCGCACATCAGCGGCAAAAAAACGTGGGAAGGTTTCTTTGGTGCGATTGGGTTTGCGCTGCTGTGTAGCCTTGCACTGTTCAAATTAATGCCCGGTCATTTGCCGGCGCTGACCTGGACCCACGCGACAGTTCTTGGTGTGCTTCTTGGATTTGCCGCAGTACTTGGCGATCTGGCTGAATCCATCATCAAGCGCAGCACGGACGTAAAGGACTCGGGGAATTTGCTCCCGGGAATCGGCGGCGCGCTCGATCTCTTGGACAGTCTGCTTTTCACCGCGCCGCTGTTGTTCTTTTACCTGCGACTCGTGATTCGGGTCTCATAGAAAGCCGACAGAATTAACAGAATGAACAGAATCGAAGAGCAGCCCAAAGCATACGATTTATCTGGGCAGGTCATCGGTGCAGCGATGAAGGTTCATTCGGCGCTTGGACCGGGATTCCTCGAGTCAGTTTATCAGAACGCGCTGGTCTGGGAATTGCACAAGACAGGCTTGAAAGCTGACGCCCACAAACCAATCAGCGTGTATTACGATGGTCAAATCGTTGGTGCATTTACGGCTGATCTGTCGGTTAACGACTCATTAATCGTCGAACTGAAAGCGATTCAGTCACTGTCGAAAGCGCACGAAGTTCAACTCGTGAATTACCTCGTCGCAACCGGCGTCGATGAAGGTTTGCTTTTGAATTTTGGCGCGGAGCGACTGGAATTTAAGAAAAAATTTCGTGTTCCAAAACCGGAGCCGATATCTCTTTAATCCATTCGGTAAATTCTGTTCTTTCTGTCTAAAAATGAAACGCAAACGCGTTGTTATTCTGGGGGCGACGGGCTCGATCGGCGAGAGTGCGCTTAAAGTGGCTCGCGATATTCCGGAGCGGATGGAAATCGTCGGACTAGCCGCAAACAGCAATGCGGAAAAACTCGCGGCGGCTGCGAACGAAACGCGCGCGCCGTTTCTCTGTCTCGTGGATGAAACGAAAATTGAGATTCTCCGCCGCGCGCTCGCATACAAACCGCGGATTTTTTCAGGGGAGGCTGGTCTGCGCGAGATCGCCTGCCTGGCCGATGTGGACATGGTGCTGGTGGCGATCGTTGGCACCGGCGGTTTGCGCCCGGCACTCGCGGCAATCAAAGCGGGGAAAGATCTCGCCGTCGCGAGTAAGGAGATTCTCGTAATGGCGGGTGAGATTGTGATGAGGGAGGCAGGCGATAAAAACGTGAACGTTTTGCCGGTGGACTCCGAGCACAATGCCATTTTTCAATGCCTGGAAAGTGGGAGGAGCCCTGGTGCCCCGAAAGATCGCGGCACTGAGGCCGCTCCCACATTTCAATCTTCTGAGGTCAAACGCATCATCCTCACGGCTTCCGGCGGACCATTTCGCGAAAAGCCGCGAAAAGACTTCGATTCCATCACACCAGAACAGGCATTAAAACATCCCACGTGGAACATGGGCCCGAAGATCACAATCGATTCCGCAACCCTGTTCAATAAGGGCTTGGAAACAATCGAAGCACATTGGCTTTTTGGCGTTGAGATGGACCGCGTTGAAGTCGTCATCCATCCGCAGAGCATCGTTCATTCAATGGTGGAATTCGCAGACGGTTCCACGCTGGCCCAATTGAGCTATTCGAATATGTGCTTCCCGATCCAATACGCGGTGACATGGCCGGATCGCGTCCCAAACACTTTGCCACCGCTCGATTTTTCCAAGTTGTCGAAGCTGGAATTTTTCCCTCCGCGGTACAGTGATTTTCCAGCATTGAATATCGCGCGCCGGGCCGGCGCGACCGGCGGCACATTGCCAGCTGTGATGAATGCCGCGAACGAAATCGCTGTCGCCGCATTTTTAGATAGACGCGTGCGTTTCCCGGACATCTGGCAGATTGTCGAAGAAGCGATGAATCGGCACACACCCGTTGCGCACCCCGATCTCGATGCAATATTGGAAGCCGACCAGTGGGCGCGAGCCGAGGCGAGGAAATGCGTTGAAGCGTTAAAGCGTTGAACGGCGCGTCGCTTGCGCACGTCTCAGTTTCCATCTTTCACCTATTACAATGATTTTGCACATCGTCCGCGTCATCGTCGTTCTGCTCGAAGTTCTCCTCCTGTTTAATCTGCTGATCGTGGTGCATGAATTGGGGCATTTTCTGGCCGCGCGCTGGCGAGGGCTTTACATAGAAAAATTCGGTGTCTGGTTCGGCAAACCGCTCTGGAAAAAGACGATCAACGGCGTCCAATACTCTCTCGGGTCCCTGCCGTTTGGAGGTTTCGTCGCGCTGCCGCAACTTGCGCCGATGGACATCATCGAGGGCAAGGCCGATCTAGATCGGGCCAGGTTGCCGAAGATTTCGGCGCTCGATAAAATCATCGTAGCCGTTGCCGGCCCGCTGTTTAGTCTGCTCCTGGCGTTGTGTTTTGCGGTAATTGTCTGGGCAGTCGGCCACCCGGTCAGTGAAGCGGATTCAACGACCGTCATCGGTTATGTCACGCCGGATTCGCCGGCGCAGAAGGTTGGTTTGCAACCGGGCGATAGAATTTTGTCAATAGACGGCAAGCCGGTCAGGCGTTTCATGGGTATGAACGATAGCGTCAGTTGGGATGTGGTGCGCAGCGAAGGCAAAAAAATCGCAGTGAAATTCCAGCGAGATGGCAAGGTCCAAACCGTTTGGGTGGAGCCTTACAAAGCAGAGACCCGCGGATGGCGCCGGAAAAGTGTGCGCCAGTTACTCGTTTATCCGGCGGAGACACCCATCATCGCTAAAGTAGAGGCCAATACACCGGCTGCCGCGGCCGGGCTGCGTTCAGGCGACATCGTTCATGGTTTCAATCAAACACCGATCTACCATCCCATCGCCCTGTTGGAGTACATCAGCAAACATCCAAACGAAGAGCTTGTTCTTCAGGTGGAGCGAGGTGGCTCGAGATTGGACGTTCGAGTGAAGCCTACGCTTCTGCCCACTGCTGGTGAAATGAAACCACGAATCGGAATTCAATGGGACAGCACCGGGATTGTGTCGATCCTACACCCGAACCCGATTGAACAGGTTTATAACAGCGTGACCAGCACACTCAAGACAATTGGTGCGGTCGCCTCGCCCAAATCTGATGTAAAGTTACAGCATTTCGATTCTAAATATGCTGCCGATTCCAGTGCTCGATGGCGGGCACATCGTGCTGGCGCTCATCGAATCCGTGCGGCGCAAACCGGTGAACATGCGCGTACTGGAAGTAGTTCAGACCAGCTGCGCGGTAGTGATCATAGGTTACATGCTCTACATCACATTCTTTGACGTGCAGGATTTGCCCTTTGTCAGAAAAAAGCTCGACCAACTCGAAGCGCAATCGCCGGCAAAGAACAGCCAGACGCCGTAGCGCCCGTTGCGGGGCTCATCTCAGCCACGTACAATAGCGGCGTGCACATCGAGAATTTTGATTTTGTATCTCTGGCCGCAGATCGAACTGCCATCACTGTTTACAAACTTCCAGGTCAAGCTGAGGTAGTCGATATTAGCTTGATTTTTTCACTGAAGTTTCGCGAGCCGGAGTCGGATGGTCGATATTGAATCCCACCATGCGTGAGTTGTCCTACTGCCAGAGTCCATTCGTTTATCACCGTCGCAAGACGCGCGAGGTGAAGGTGGGCAACGTCGGGATCGGTGGTGATAATCCGATCCGTGTCCAGTCGATGATTACCTGCGACACGATGGACACCGAGGCGTCGATCCAGCAGACGATCGAGTTGGCAGACGCCGGTTGTGAAATCGTTCGGATCACCGCGCCTAGTGTCAAGGACGCGCGCAACCTCGAGCACATCGTCAAAGGCTTGCGCGAGCGCGGGTGTAATGTGCCGACCGTCGCCGACATCCATTTCAAGCCCGACGCAGCGATGGAAGCGGCCAAATGGGTGGAAAAGGTGCGGATCAATCCGGGCAATTACGCGGATTCAAAAAAGTTCGTCATTCGCGAATACACCGACGAGCAATACGCGGCGGAGCTGGCACGGATTCGGGAGCGTTTTTCACCGCTTGTCAATTTTTGCAAGCAACGCGGGATCGCCATGCGCATCGGCACGAATCACGGCTCGCTTTCGGATCGCATCCTGAATCGTTACGGCGACACGCCGCTGGGCATGGTGGAAAGCGCACTGGAATTCGCCAGGATCGCACGCGAGTTGGATTACCACGATTTCGTTTTCTCAATGAAAGCGAGCAACCCGAAAATCATGATTGCCGCCTATCGATTGCTCGTCGCGCGATTAAAGGAACTAGGTCCGGACTGGAATTATCCATTGCATCTCGGCGTGACGGAGGCTGGTGAAGGCGAAGACGCACGCATAAAAAGCGCAATTGGTATTGGCTCATTGCTCGCGGACGGAATTGGCGACACGATCCGCGTTTCGCTGACCGAAGATAGTCCCCACGAAATTCCGGTGGCCAAAGCGCTGATCGCGAACATCAGCAAAACGTCCGGCTCTCAACTCTCAACTCTCAACTCTCAACTCTCTTTCGATCCTTTCTCATATCAGCGGCGGGCCACGGAGACGATCGAACGCGATGGCGTGAAAATCGGCGGCACAGAATTGATTCGCGTCATCGTCGGACAAACGAACTTCGACAAGATCGCGCATAAGATAAACAAAATGGGCGATTACAAGCCCGAAATCGTCTACGAGAATTCGAAGGTAGCGGAGGTCGATCCGCTCGATGAAGGCGCAATTGCGAAGATTAACGCGGAGCCTAGTGCGCAATTTGTTACTGTCCGCGATGATGTGGAGCTTCCAGTGATCGCCGCGTTCCGGTTGCTCGCCGCGCGATTACACGCGCGGCATCCGATTCTGTTGAAGGATGTATTGGTAGGGGCCGTTGACCGCAACGGCCCTGGACGATTGGGGTCAATCGCCCCCACCTCGGATTTTCTCGAGACGCTTCTGACTGCTTCCACCAACATCGGCTCGTTGGTGTGCGATGGAATTGGCGACGCGGTTCTGGTGCAGGGTGAGGAAGCGCCGGGACAAGCCCTTCGTTTGTCGTACAACATTTTACAGGCTGCCGGATCCCGGATTTTCAAGACCGATTATGTCGCCTGCCCTTCTTGCGGCCGGACACTATTTAACTTGCAAACTACAACCGCGAAAATCAAAGCGGCGACGTTGCATCTGAAAGGCGTAAAGATTGCGATCATGGGGTGCATTGTGAACGGCCCGGGTGAAATGGCGGACGCGGATTTTGGTTATGTTGGCGGCGCGCCAGGCAAGGTGAATCTGTACGTCGGTAGAACGGCGGTGAAATTCAATATCCCCGAAGCCGAAGCGGTCGATCGGCTCAAAGATTTGATCCGCGAGCACGGCAAATGGGTTGATCCGCTGACCGAGCCCGCAACCGTAGAAGCGGTCTGATATCGCCAGCCGCAGCTTTACTCGACAGTGATCGTTTCTTCAGCGGTTCTGAAGTGACTGACCGCGCGCACGTGCCACTCACCAGGTATCAACTGCCAAAAAAATCTCGCGTCTTGCCGCGCTGAAATTTGCTCGCCATTAACGAACCAACGCACGTCGCCGGCGAGAGCCGCGGTAAGTTCGACCATCTGTTGTGACGCCGGCAGGACCGGATCGATCTGGTAGTGCGCGTTCGGCGGTGGACTGATAATACGAAAATCCGATCGGACATGTGCACCGATAGTATTGTCACGGCTCGCGCACCAACGGCTGTACGCGTCGGGCAAAAGCAATTTTCCATCGCTGGCGAAATAATTTGCTGAATTCTCGCGCGGTTCCGTTCCGACAAGAAAGAGTTCGCTTAGTCTCGCCGGGCTCTGATGCGAGGGAAGCAACCCTGTCGCCTTGCAAATTTCACGGCGGACCAGCCTTTCGTTCTCCACCGGCGGATCCAGCGGGTGATCGCGGCGCAGTAATTCCCGCATCACAGCGGCCCACAGCGGCGTTGCCGCGCGGACCGCAAACGTATCGTGCATGGGGCGCCCGTCGAAATTTCCCGCCCAGACTGCGACGGTGTGCTCTCTGTCGAACCCAACTGTCCACGTGTCACGGAAGCCGCTGCTAGTTCCAGTTTTTGCAGCAATGCGCTGCTCAAATGCCAGCGCCGAGCGGGTCCCAAAACTTCTTTGTCGCGCTTCGTTATCGCACAAAATATCTGTGATGATTGAAGTCGCTTCAGTTGAAGCGATACGCACGATCGGTTGATGCTCAGCAGCCAAAAATTTCGCGCGCATTGCAGTGCCGCCGCGAGCCAGTCCAGCATAGGCAGCAGCAAGATCGACAAGTCGCGTTTCAGCATTCCCCAAAACGAATCCCGCACCGTAATCCGCGAGTCCCTGCGGAAAATCGAAGCCCCACTTTTGTAATTGATAAAACGCTGGCCGCGCCCCGAGCCGGCTCAACGTGAACACCGCCGGCACATTCAACGAACAAGCGAGCGCTTCGCGCAAGCGCACCGGCCCAAGATAATGACGATTGTAATTTTGCGGATCGTAGTCGGCATATTCGTCGCGAATTGCATCAGGCGTGTCCGGCAGCAAGCTTCCAGCGGTGAGCAAGCGTTTATCGATCGCGTCGAGGTAGACGAACGGTTTCAGTGTGGATCCACAACTTCGCGGTTGCATTGCACCGTTGATTTGCGAGAGCGCGTAGTTTTCCGAGCCAACCATCGCGCGAATTGCGCCGGTGGCATTTTCGATCACCACCACGGCGGCCTGAGTTATGTCATGCCGATTTAACGCTGACAAATGCGAGCGAGCCAAACGTTCGATCGCGGTCTGCAAATCGAGATCCAGCGTCGTCCTGACGGTCCCGTGTGATCCTGGGTTTCGCGCCACGATCGCGTCAACAAAATGCGGCGCAAGTCGCGGCGAATCCGCGTGCACGATTTTCGGCGGCTGTGCAAGAAGCTGTTCCTGATCGCGGTCGATAAAACCGAGCTGAACCAGCCGCGCAAGCGACCGAGCGTATTTGCGTCCTGCCTCTTCTGGATGTCGCCACGGATTTAAGCGCGTCGGCGCCTGGGGCAGGCCGGCCAGAAAAATCGCTTCGCTTAATGTAAGATCTCGCGCCGATTTATCGAAATATGCGCGAGCGGCAGCTTCCGGGCCGATCCGCCGATTACCGTAGCTGCTGCGGTTCAAATATTCTGCGAGGATTCGCTCTTTACTCCAGCGGTGCTCGAGCTTCCAAGCGATGATTGCCTCGTACAATTTCCTGCTCCAACTGCGCCGCTCTCGCCCTGTCGCCAATTTCACCAGTTGCTGTGTGATGGTCGATGCGCCGGAAACAAGATGACGCGATCGCAAATTGCGTGCGCCCGCGGCGGCCAAGGCATACCAGTCAATACCGCTATATTCGTAAAACCGGCAATCTTCCAAGGCCACAGTTACGCGCGGCAGCCACAATCCCACACGCTGAAGCGGAATTGGGAATTGCGTGCGCGCTTCCGCCGACGCGAGCTCGGCAATTTCGCGGCCACGACAATCCAGGAGCGTCAAAGTCCCGACGGGCGATTGTTGTAGCTCGCGAGGGATTGGAATCCACCAAACGATTGCAATCGCCATCGCCAGAACGATCACTGGCCAGATCAAGAATGAGCGATAAGGCAGAATTAATCGGCGGAGATCACGCATAAACTGGAAGGCGATAGCCCCGAGAAACGGCTGTCGTACATGGGCGCGACTTGCGTGGCGGGCCAGCGAAATGTTCCCGCCGCCGTTGCACGCGCCAAAATTGAATATGTGCCCGAGCCCGGATCGACTGTGTCAAAATAAAGTAGCGCCGAGCGATCGCGCATCTCGGAGTACGATAAGCCCAACCTGCGATCCTGCGGATCTGCTGGCGGAAGCTGAAAGAATTTGCCAACGAGGGCGAGATTCGGATTCACGACTTCAAGACCCGCCGGCAGCGCATCTTCCAATGCCACAAAATTTTGAAGCTTTCGCGTGTTCAGCCGGTAAGTGATCAGCAATTGGTCGCCCAGCTTCAACGGAGTTTCGGAAGTTCCGACGCGACTAGAGTCGGTCAGATTTTTGACGACGCGTTCGATTCGGAATCCACGGTCTACGCGATCAGTATCGACTTCGTTCGTCGAGTATTCTGCTTGCAGCAAAAACGTAAGTGCGCCTTGATTTAGGCCTTTAATTACCAAGGCGTTTTCAATCTTTCTATTTGGCCACGCGATTGCCCGGCCGTTTCTGGAAAGCATGCTGGGCGGTTCGGTTCCGTTCGACACCGTCGGCGCCGTTTCCGCCGCGAGCATGGATTTAAACGCCAGCAGCAGCCAAAGATTTTCCTGTGTCGAAAGCGATCCTGCCGCATCCAAAAGTTTCGCCATGCGCTCGCTCGCCTGTTGTTTCCTTTGCTTCGTCCACGTTGGAGGCGACACAACATCAAATGCGAACGCGCGCATCGCTTCGGCCCGAGTCACCGATGTAAACGTCGCCGGATTAAATGCGCGTTCTTTAATCGGCACTTCGATTTCGCGCAGCAGTTGCTGCTGCTCGCGCGCCATGATGTTTTGGCGATGCAGACCAATCGCCAGAAGCGCGCGCTCTTCGTCACCGCCTTCATTACGATGCAGATACAATTCCTGTGATTCGCTCCGGAAATCGTCATTGCTTGCCGATTGCGTCAGCACAAACAGGGCAAAGCATTTCTCAAATCGTGATGCAGGGATCTGTCCCTTGAGAATTTTGGTTACCGCCCCGGTAAGCTTCTCTTGGAAATCTGCAGGCGACTCGAACCCTGCATTGACGGATTCATTCACCGACCACAGAGCCTGGCAGGTCACGAAACCATTGCCCATGCTACCGCCGGGCCAGTATGGAAGCATCCCGTCACTCAGCAGTGAGTCAGCATACTGTTTCATCCCGCGTTCGAGTGTCGCGCGATACTCGACATCGCGTTCCTGCAGATCGGGCAAATACTCGAGCAGATTGGCCAGCAAACTGTAGGCGAGGAGTTTCGTTGAAATTTGTTCGAAACATCCGTGCGGATACGTGAGGATCACCGGCAGGCCGTATATCTGGGGCAGCCAAGGCGAAGTCGAAATCGTAGTGTTGAATTCGCCACGACCATGCTTCCATGCTTCGGGCATTACGCGATGCGCATCGAACTGCGGCCCATTGAAAGAACCGGTCATGCTTTCCTTGCGCACTATCGTCGGCGCTTGCACAGGGAGCGTTATCTCCACTGCGTCCGATATTTGTTTGTCTAATTTGGAGACCGCTTCGAAACGAATCTTTGTCGGCACAAGATTGACGTCTGCAACTGTGGCCTTGAACCGAAACACCGTCGGTGCGTCGCGATGCGCGGCGTGCGTTGCGCCGTCCGCGCCCAGCAATTTCACGCTTGCGTCTGTGACGCACCGCACCGTGATCTCGTCGTTATCGGTGAAATTTTCGCGAGCAACGGCACGTAACTCAACCTGATCGCCGTCCCGCAAAAAACGCGGCAATGCCAGATCGATGAGGAGCGGTTTGGATATCTTCACCGTCTGCGTGGCATCGCCCCCAAATTGATTCGCCCTGGTCTGGCCCACGACAACGATCCGATAGGTCGTCAAGTTATCCGGCGCGATGAATTCAAACGTGACTTTTCCGTCGGCGCCCGTTTTTAAACTGCCCTGCCAATACGCGAGCGTCCGAAATTCTTTGCGAACATTCTTGGTGTTGGTGATGGCTTCTTCGCCACCACCGCCAATTGTGAATCCTTTTTGGGTCAGGCTGAGCTTCGCAACATCGGCGATATAATTATGGAGCGCCTCGTAAGTGCGGACAGAAAAAAGGTTCGCCGGATAAAATTTGGCGCCGATCTCAGGCAGCTTCCAATCACCTAGCGTGAGCACTGCATCATCAACTGCGAATACCAGGAGATCGACGTCAGCGGCCGGTTTACCCTCCGAAGTGACCAGAACATCGCCGCGCACAAGTTCACCAGGTTTAGCAGTCGCACTCGCCAGATGCGGCTCGATCTTCAATTCGCGATCCGGCCGCCGCACCTCAATGTTCGTGTAGGCGAACCGTTCTCGCGGAAGCTCTTTGTCGCCGCCTGGTTTGACAAGGTAGATCGAGACCGTCGCATTCGGCGCATATTCCTTTTTAATCGGCAATTCGATGCGACCTGCGTTCCCCTTTACTGGAACAAGTAGCGTGTCGAGCACCTCATCCGTCTCCACCGAGACCCAGGCGACCCCGCCAAACGGTGCTTGTATCGTGAGCGCGGCACGATCGCCCGGCAGAAACGGCTCGACGCGGTGTTCGATCTTGAACGTGGTTTCATTTATGACGGGTAACTCGGCTGGCTTTTCGCCTGTCACAGTGGTTTCGTCGCTCACGAGCGGCGTTTTAATGTTCGGCGCCGTGACGGCGACCACGTAGCGGCCGGTCTCGCTGGTTGGGAAAATTAGTTCTGCAGGCGTTTTCGATTCCTGCGACGCCACTTTCGCGAACTCATCGGTGTTGCGGTAGCGGTAAACAAACGGGGCGATCTGCTCCTTGACTGTTTTTGTCGTGACATGAAACAAATCGGCACGAACAGAAACGTCGTTTACCTTTTTATCGTCCGGGTCGAGAGCATCGATCGCTACCTTTACTCCAGCGGGCTCGGTAACCTGCTCGGTGGCGCCAACTCCGAGCCGCGTTTTTGCCGTAAAAAGCATTGCCATGTCACCGCCGACAAGAGTTTGCCCATCCATTGAGGTCACATCTGCCCGCCAGATGACGTTTGCCCGCTCGACAGCGGGATTGTCTTTGAATGGCGATTCGCATGTGAGCGTCGCCATGCCGTTCTTGTCGAGCTGCGTGTCGCCTTCGATTGTTTTCGTGTCTTCGCTATTGGGATCAAGCGACGGCCCGACTTCGGTGTAAGCATTGAATCGTCTTTTGGAAGAGCCATTTTCGTCGGACGCGTACTCGGCTGATGATGACCAGGTCGCTTTCCAGTGGACTTTCGCACCAACGTTTGGCGCGCCGTGAAAATACGCTGAGGAAACCTGAGCGTGCGCCGTCATTCCGACCTCTGGCGTCGTTGCTTCAACAACCACCGAAAACAGCGGCACGCGGTATTCCTGAACACCGATGGTGTTCACTCCCTCGTAGTCTCTATCGTTAACGCGGCAACGAATTTCGTAGCTCCCAAGTTTCGCCTTCTCCGGCACGGTCCATTCCGCTTCCCATCCTCCATATGGTGAAACGACAGTGTCCCCCTGCCCGACGACCCGGCTGCCATCTGCTTCGGTTATATTCCAGTGCACTTTTGCACCAATGGGAATCATCAAACCGCTGAAAACCGTCTCGTCGCGTACCAATCCCTTCATCTTCAGGGTTTGGCCCGGACGGTACAGATTGCGGTCGGTGATGATCTCGGCGTGCGGTGTTCTTACATTCTGAGTGTGATCACTTCCGGATGAGTAAGCGGTGCCGTCCGCAAATTGCAGCGCCGGCCCAGCGGCAGTGTCTGCGATGAACAGATGCGTGTTCCGTGTCCGTGGATCACGAGTTTTCGGGAAAACCGAATCCTTCGGAAACTGCGCCATACCGTTTTTGTCAGTGACGGTGCGGGCAAGCTCGATGTTCTCTTCCGTTACAGCGCGGACAGTGACACCGGCAACGGAGCTCGCGTCGGACATTTTCGCCAGACGCATGATGACGCTGGCCGGCGTCCGTTTTTGCGTTAGCAAATAGTCGTTGACGCAAATGATCGAACGATTCCCAACAATCCGGCGATCAGGCAGCGTCGCGCTTGCTTCGAAAAGGTACAGGCCGGCGAATTCTTCGTGCGCCGGTGGAGTGCAATGAACCTCCCGTCGCGTTTCGACGTCGCCACTCGTCGCATCAAATGTACCGCTCGCCGACACAGGCAATTGAAAGGTATCGACGAGCAATTCAGTTTGAACCTGCTTCGCAAACCCGGTGCGCGGATCGATTACAACCTCGCGTGTGATCGAATCAGTGGCGTCCTGTTCAAATTCTCTCACACGTGCGGTCACCTCCGTCAGCTTTTCCGCTGGAATGCGCGCCAGTTTCCATGTCACCTGCGGCGTGTTGATCTGGAAAAATGCAAAGCGCAAATCCTGGCGGGCGCGCGCAAACACCTGCGATGATGGAAAGAGCAGGCAGGACTCTTTTGGACGAAAACTCGCTCCCCAGCGCGATTCGCTGGCGAGTCCGTAGCCGCGATCGCCCTTAATTTCCGGCGAAATGGTGATTTTATGGCGCTGCGTCCGATCAAAGTTGCCGGTAATTTCGACCTCGTCGCGACTCGCGAGGAGTTTCATCTTCGGCACAGCAGGCTCGACGCGAATTCGTTCCGCCGTCACTTCCACCGGGTCGATCTCATCATTAAATTTGATGCGGATTGCCGGCTCTTGGAGCGCGTGATTAAAGGCAGCGACCCATTCGACCTTGAGCGGCTCGGTTTTCCCCACTGGGACCACCTGCAAATAGGGGAGCGGACGGCGGCTTTTGGCGTCGAGCAAGCCATTCACGATCAGATCAAATTCGTGCCCCACAGGAAGTGGCTGGCGCGGGGATACCCTGAATTGGGTTTCCTCCGGCGGACCCGAACTTTTCTCCTCGGTCGTTTGGATTACTTCTACCGGAAACCGCTCGTGCGAATCGCGGTCTTGAAAATAAATGTGCTCTGCGGCTTCATCGAGTCGAACGGCGTAAGTAGAATCGAGATAGATTTGCGGACGCGCAGACAACTGATCACGCTCAGTAAAGTCGCTCGTGATGGCAAATTTCGGTGTGCTGAATTCGGCGCTCCAATCTTTGACTGTGAACGGTTTGCCGGCGGCATCTTTTAAGCCGGGAGCCAGCTTCAGCCGATGGTGAGCGCCAGCGACGACTCCGCTCACAGTGAACACGCCTTCCGTCTGACTTTTCCAGAGAAATGTGCCGTCGAGTTTAGGTTCGCTGACAAACGGAGAAGGCTGATTACCAACATCGATGAGATCAGCCGCCACCATCGCTACGGGAAACGTGATGGTAATCGTGTCCCCCTCACCAATCTTTCCACTCGATGGATCAATGGCGATCCCGCCGGCATCGGGCTTTGCGTTCGATACTTCCTCTTCCTCCTGCTGGTCGGCGCTCGCTCGGGCTAACGCTCGCGCTGGCAAAGCAAATGCGACACCGCAGATGACGAAAAAAAGAATGACTGTGGAGTATCGACGCTTCATTGGTGTTTTGCGGGGAGGTCTCGGATCCGGCGAAGATCCGCATCGGCCTCACTTATCTTTCCGATGCGGCGTTCGCATTGCTCTCGTTCGCTCAATGCAACAAACGACTCGCTGATTTCAATCGAGCGAGTTTGCGATTCAATCGCAGCCGGGAAATTTGCGCGCTGCCTTTCGAGCACACCCAGATAGAACCACTTCTCCGGATCCTTCGGATCCAACTCCGTCGCGATGCGAGCATGTGACAGCGCCTCTGCTTGCCGGTTCAAACGATCCAGGTCCCGCGCCGCTTCAAAATGCGCGTCTGCCGACTTATCATCGATCGCGAGCGCCGCACGCGCGTCAGCCAACGCGAGAGTTAATTGCCCCAATTCTTTCAATTCTTTCGAGCGCGCAACGAGTGCTTCAGCATCCTTCGGATTGGCCTGGAGGCGCGTGTCCAGCTTGCCGAGGATATCCAACGCTTCGTCACTAACATGCTTGTCTTCTTGGCGCTCAAGATTTTTGCCAACTTCCAACTTTGCGGCGTCATCCTCGCGATTGGTATCCAACAATGCCTCAGCGGTCTGGATGCGTGCGCGCATCGATGCGGGCTGCAGTTTAAATGCCCGTTGCGCGTCATCGAGCGCCAGCAATGGTCGGCCGGCCACGGTGAACAATCGCGCGCGCTGGAGCAATAATTCAATGTTGTTTGGCGATTTGGAGATTTGAGCGTCTAGCGTTTTGATTTGCGGCAGGAACCTTTGCAACTGCTCGAATTGTGGCAGCCACTCCTTTACGTCTGAGTCGGAGCTGTCCATTTTGTTCGCCTTGGCCATGTCGGCGTATGCCGCGTCCCATTTGTGCAAACGCAGGTAGGCACAGGCACGAGCGACACGACGCGCGGCCGAATCCTTGGCAGCAATTGCTTTCGTTCGATAAGCCGCGTGATTTTCCCAGCGCGCCTGCTCTGCACACAAATTCGCCAGCTTGTCATAATCGGTCGCGGCGTCGGATGGTCGCGGCTTCATGCCCACAAAGACAAGCCAATGCTTCTCCGCGTTCTGATAGTCCTTGCGCTTGAACGCCAGCGCGCCGCGAAAATCTTCAATTGATGGGGCCGACCGCTTAACAGCTTTTTCCCAGGCATCGAGCGTTTGCTCCAGGCGATCCAGGTCCTCGGTCTCCAGCTGTGTCTGCGCAAGCATCTGCCAGAGTTGCGGATCGTTCGGAGTGATCGCCAGAATCCGGCGGCTCAGTTCGATAATCGCAGGTTTATCCTCCGCGGCTTTAGCTGCCTCAAGCTGCGTTCGCAGTTGCGCGACCTGCTGGTCCTCTGCTCGTCCCTCGACGAGGTGACCAACACACAGTAGCAGGAAAATATATGTAACCGGGCGGGACAAGGGCCGCATTATGAGCACCGTTTATTAGCATTGCAATTCCTTTCCCGAAGGCGACTCCTTCGGCTTGAACGATCATCGGTAATGGGATTTGCGAACCCGTTATTGCTGCAGTTCTTTGCAACTCGCGATTGGTAATTCGAAATCCGCAATTAGCACATGTCCCGTCAATACACGCTGCAACGCGCGCCAAGATCGACGTCGATCCATGTTGATTACGCGGCTGAGCTGAACGAACAGCAACTCGCAGCAGTGACCGCGCCCCCCGGTCCGATCCTTGTGATCGCCGGAGCCGGTTCGGGTAAGACGCGTACCCTTACTTACCGTGTAGCTTACCTCCTCGAAAACGGGATCGATCCGCAAAATATTCTGCTCCTTACGTTCACGAATAAAGCCGCGCGGGAAATGCTGAATCGCGTCGCGAATTTGCTACCGGTGGATGCCGGCGGACTTTGGGGCGGAACATTTCATTCCGTAGGGAACAGGATCTTGCGCAGGCACGGTACGGCGCTCGATTATTCGAGCGGATTCAGCATTATGGATCGCGAAGATCAGAAGGACTTGATCGATACGGTCGTCGCGAGTGCAGGGATTGATCCGAAGGAAATCCGGTTCCCGAAAGGAGATGTGCTCGCGGAAATCTTTAGTTTCGTCGTTAACACGGAAAAGCCGCTGGAAGAGTTACTTGCGGAAAAGTTCCCGTACTTCCTGCCGCTACTCGACAAGATCCATGATGTTCACGAACGCTACGAAAAAAAGAAGAAGGCCACGAACTCGATGGACTTTGACGATCTGCTGCAAAAGACCTTATCCATGTTTCAGCAGCACGAGCGGATAGCGGAATTTTATCGCCGAAAGTTTCAGTTCATCCTCGTAGATGAATATCAGGACACGAACAAAATTCAGGCTGACCTCGTGGACCTGCTCGCCCGCGACCACCGCAACGTGATGGTGGTTGGCGACGACGCGCAGTCGATCTATTCGTGGCGCGGCGCGAACTTCCAAAACATCCTCGAATTTCCGAAGCGTTATCCGGATGCGGAGGTGTTCAAAATTGAAATGAATTACCGCAGCGTGCCGGAAATTCTGGACGTAGCGAACGCTGCGATTGCCGCAAACGTTCAACAATTCAGGAAACATTTAAGCGCGACGCGCGATTCAAAAGCGCTGAAGCCGGCCTTGGTGGCACTAAACAACAGCGCGGAGCAGGCACAGTTCGTGGCTCAACGGATTCTCGAATTGCGCGATGAAAATGTGGAGCTTAACGAGATCGCTGTTCTCTACCGTGCGCATTATCACGCGGTGGAGCTGCAGTTGGAGCTTTCCCGCCGCGGCATCCCGTATCAAATCACAAGCGGTATTCGCTTTTTCGAGCAAGCGCACATTAAGGATGTGACTTCCTTTATCCGGTTCGTAGCGAATCCGCGCGATGAAGTCGCTTTTAACCGGATGGTCAAATTGCTTCCCGGCATCGGCAATCGCACCGCGGAAAATCTTTGGCAGGCATGGGCGGCCGCGCACACCGGTGCCATGGATAATTTTGGCGAAAGTCTCCTTGCCATGAACGTTCCCGCGAAAGCAAAGAAAATGTGGCCGCAACTCGCCCACACGCTGGATGAAATCGCACCCGGCGGGGAACCCAATCCCCCCTCGGAGATGATCACCTCAATCGTGGAAGCGATTTACGATGACTACGCCAAAGTGAACTTTGCCAACTACGAACTGCGCCGCGAAGACCTCGATCAGCTCGCAGTGTTTGCTCGTCAATTCAATGACGTGCACGAATTTCTTTCGCAGCTGGCACTGATCAGCAACGTCGATGCAGAGGCCACGCCGGTTCAGACGAACGAGAAGGAGGCGGTCAATCTGTCCACGGTGCATCAGGCGAAGGGTCTCGAGTTTCATACAGTGTTCGTCATTTGGCTGACTGACGGTATGTTCCCAAGCAGTCGGTCGCTGAACACGCGCGATGCGCTGGAGGAGGAACGGCGTCTGTTTTATGTGGCCATCACACGCGCCCGTGATGAGCTGTATCTCACGTATCCGCACATGCGTCTGGTCGGTGGATACGGCGACGCGTTCCAGCGGCCATCGCGTTTTCTGCAGGAAATTCCAAACGAGCTCGTCGAAGACTGGCACGTGCGAAGAAGCTGATCCACGAGCCACGGATTGACACAGATGAAACACGGATAAGCAGATGCTGGAAGTCGAGGACGAATATCCAGACAAGTTGTTGCACCGGGCCACCACCGAAGTAATTATCGGAGCTGCGTTCGAAGTACATCGCGAGCTCGGATACGGATTTCTTGAGCGCGTCTATCAGCACGCTTTACAGGTCGAGCTTAGCCGTCGCGGGTTGCGCGCCGAGATCGAAAAACGTATTCAGGTCAAATACAAAGGCGTCGTGGTTGGTGACTACGATGCGGATTTGATCGTGGATAATTCCGTCGCCGTCGAACTCAAGGTTAATCCTCAGTACGATAGACGCGACGAAGCGCAGTTGCTCAATGAGCTAAAAGCAACCGGTCTCAAGGTGGGACTGCTTATTAACTTCGGGCGAAATAAAGTCGAGTATAAGCGTCTCGTCTTCTAATCCGTGTTTCATCCGTGTTCATCCGTGGCTAAGCAATGAATTTCTCGCCGGAGAAAAAGATCGCTGGAGTTCTCGCACCGCTGTTTGCGTTGCGCGGAGAAGTCGACCTTGGAATTGGCGATGTTGCGGCGTTACGCGAGTTCATCGATTGGGCCGCAGGAATCGGATTTGAACTTGTCCAGCTCCTGCCGATTAACGAGATCGGAGCCGATAACAGCCCCTACAACGCCATCAGCGCGATTGCGATCGAGCCAACGACGCTGCACCTTGCGCCAGGCTCGCCGCAGGATCTGACGCGCCAGGATTTTGATGCGTCACTCAATGAGGCAGATGTTTCCGGTCTTCGTGGCGGCGCCGTAAGGTATCGCCAGGTCAAAGAACTAAAGAAACGCCTCCTGGAGAAAGCGTTTGAGAATTTCTCCGCTAACGCCAGCGAAGATCGGCGATCGGAATTCCGAAAATTCTTCCAACAAGAATCGGCGTGGTTGGGCGATTACGTTTTTTTTCGGGTCCTGATGGAAGTAAACAAAGATAGCGCCGCATGGGATCGATGGCCTGCGCAGCATCGGAGAATCGAAAGAGCGCGCAATTGGCTGCACAATCTCCCACAGGATCAACAGGCAGCCCTGGCGAAGCGCCAGGAATTTTTTTGTTACATTCAATGGATTGCGCACCAGCAATGGCGCGCGACTAAATCATTCGCCGAGGAGCGCGGCGTGGCGCTAATGGGCGATATTCCATTCGGCGTCAGCTATTGCAGCGCCGACGTGTTCGCCCGGCCGGATGAATTCGTGCTGGACTGGTTTGGTGGCGCGCCTCCCGAACCGTACTTCGAAGACGACGCCTTCACTCGAAAGTGGGGTCAGAACTGGGGGATCCCGCTCTATCGGTGGGAGAGAATGCGCGCGAACAATTTTCAGTGGTGGCGCGAGCGGGTGCGCGGCGTCCGCCGCGTCTTCCATCTGTTTCGGGTCGACCACGTCCAGGGCTTTTACCGCATCTACGCCTTTCCATGGCGGCCGCGACTCAACAAAGAATTTCTCCCGCTCAATGAGCACCAAATGCTGGAACGAACTGGCGGCCGCGCCCCGCATTTCGTTCCCCACGACGACAACACACCCGAGAATCGTGAAGCAAACAAACGCGAAGGTGAAGGATACCTGCGCGTTGTGCTGGAAGAAGCTGGCGGTATGCGCGTGAGCGGCGAAGACCTCGGCGTTGTCCCCGAATATGTGCGGCCCAGCTTGCGATCGCTCGGCATCGCCGGATTCAAAATTCCGCAATGGGAAACGCGCGATGGCATGATGATTCCCGGCGAAATGTATGAACGGCTTTCCGTCGCGACTTACGCAACCCACGATCACAGCCCGATACGTGCTCTATGGAATGAAGCTTTCGCGAATCCAGCGTCGAATACTGGAGCGCAAGCGCGAGCCACGCTCGAGAAGATTGCGCTCTTCGCTGGACTCGGTGGAAACAGTCAAGGAGCGGCGGTCTCTAGTCCGCCGTTCCAAAGCGGGGCGGATTTGAAACCGCCCCTCCTTGGTCAACTCGATTTCGAAAAGGGTTTTTATCCTGCGATCATGGAAGCGCTTTTCAAGTGCAACTCATGGATTGCGATCGTCATGATTACCGACCTGCTGGCATGCAAATATCGCTTCAATGTTCCCGGGACAAAGGCCACCTTGAATTGGACGCGGCGAATGCAGCGCTCGATCGTGCAGCTCAGTCGCAGCCAGAGGGAACAAAAGCGAATGCACCTAATTCATGAGCTGCTCATGAAAACCGGGCGCGTGTGAGTACGAGTGAAGCGCAGAAGCACGATGCATGCTGTAGCGTGCGCTGTCCTTAGCGCATCTGCGTACGCCTTGGCGTCGCCATCGCCGTCGATCTCCGCTGGGGACAGCGGACACTACAGCCTCGCACTTGCCTAGGCGCTCTTCTCAATTGGCGCGCCGACCTTGTTGCCCCATTCGGTCCACGAGCCATCGTAATTGCGGACGTTGTTTAGTCCAAGCAGATAGGTGAGCACGAACCAGGTGTGACTGGAACGCTCGCCGATTCGGCAATAGACAACAGTGTCCTTTTCAGGACCGACTCCGCATTGATCGAAATAAATTTTCGCCAGTTCTGACGCTGGCTTGAACGTGCTGTCGTCATTCGTGGCCGTTTTCCATGGCATGCTCTTCGCGCCCGGAATGTGGCCGCCGCGCAGCACGCCTTCCTGCGGATACTCTGGCATGTGCGTGATCTCACCTCGATATTCGCCCGGCGAGCGCACATCGACCAACGGTTTGCCGCTCTTACTTTGCGCGAGCGCTTCATCGAAGAATGCGCGGATCTCGTTATCGAACCGCTTCTTCGGCGCCGGATAATTTGTCTTCGAGTATTTCGGAACGTCGCGCGTCATCGGACGGCCTTCTGATTTCCATTTGTCACGGCCGCCGTTGAGAATTTTCACTTTATCGTGGCCAAACAAGCGGAATGCCCAGAGCGCGTAGCACGCCCACCAATTGGCTTTGTCCCCATAGAAGATGCAGGTTGTGTCTGGTGTTATCCCGTTGCGACTGCAAAGCTCTGCGAATTTTTCCGGTGAAATGTAGTCGCGAATCACCGGATCCTGGAGATCGGCGCGCCAATCGATGTGCACCGCGCCTGGAATGTGTCCAGTGTCATAAAGGAGCACGTCTTCGTTTGACTCGACGATCCGGATTCCCTCGTCCTTGAGATGCTTCTCAAGCCAATCGGTCTCCACCAACGCTTCTGGATGCGCGTATTGAGTTGGATGCGTGGCCATAGGAAGAAAAACTTCAGGCTGCTTTCATTTAGTCGCAACCAGATTTGCCGCAACCGTGCATGTATTGTGATCTTCTGTTAAAAAGCGACGCGAGGACGCGTGCGCACTCCAAAGCTTCCGCAACACGGAGCAACGCTTATGTTGAATTTTCGCGCGAAGCGCTTTTGGAGTGCGATGCGTCCTCGCATCGCTTTCGTCTGATCACCGCAAGATCGAGTCAACCGGATAAGCCACACCGTTCTTGATAACAGTGTCGATATCGGAAGCATGCGCGATGTCATCCACTGGATTCGAATTGAGGATGACCAGATCAGCAAAATAGCCATTTTCAG
>WNGR01001530.1_pt1 | contig 25892 bp, 19 predicted proteins | sample 5407581 | NCBI WGS metagenome assembly WNGR01 (sample SAMN13153383, study PRJNA577476) | soil metagenome | isolation source: 80 cm soil or saprolite under Garry oak tree replicate 2 | place: USA:California | collected 2016-06-15
TTGAATCTGCCATGTGCTCCACTTCTACTACTGCTTCACCAATCTGGTTAAGCTGAATATCTCCCGTCTCCACCAGTTGAGTCAAACGATCAAAAATCGCTACCGTCGAGCTCTCGACTTCATGGGCGACCATCTTGACACGCACTACCAGGCTGCCTAATTCTTCTACCATGTAGTTAAATGAGTCGGCCAGTACACCCAGAGCGTCAGCCGTAACCTCTGCTTGTACGCGCAGGTCTCCTTCGCCGACGCCGCTGACTTCACTTACCAGTTTCTCTACCTGTGCTTGTAGATTATCACGCTGAAACTGTACCTCTTGAATAAGGCGCACAATATTATCCAGCATATTATTCATTGAACTTGCCACAAGGGATATTTCGTCATGGCCTGCTACGTTGGCGCGTGCGTTGGTATTACCCCTGGCTATACGCTTGGTGAGCGACGCAAGTTGGCGCAGAGGTTTAGTAATGGTGAGGTTTACTACGTATCCGGTAGCGACGACTACCAGGATGGTGCAGAATAGGGCGATAGTAGTAAAGGCCAGAACAGGTTGAGTTTCTGCAGTTCCAACTGTAGTGACTATCTTCCCCATAGTTTCTGCAATGTTTACTACTTGCTGCCAGCTATTCTTAAGATCAAGAAATTTTGCGTTAGCTGCAAATAAAATTGGATAGGCCTTTGAATAAGATGGATTAGTCTGGAGCAGGGCTAACTCTTGATCCTGCAACTGTTTATAGGCAGGCCACTGTTCCTTGACTACTTTGTCGAGCGCCGCCTGCTGGTCGCTAATAATCGTAGTACCGGGCTGATCACTTAACACAATGCTACGCACAGGGCTCATACTGCTAGAGGTAGCTAACTGATAGTCGTGTTGATATTTTGTTAGTGTCTGGTCGAAGTCTATTTCACGGGTGAGTATATCATTGTTTATCAACATGCCTGAGGCGGCCAATGAGGGATCTTTTATGTTGCCGCTGATGCTTGCAAAGACCTGAGCGTGTCGCGCCTGTAGGAGGGCATTCATGCGTTGTAGATTCACTAGCTGATTGAAGGCAATGCTTTGGGCATCAAAGCTGGTTCTTTCGGCCTGACCACGTTGGTCCAATGTATTTACAAAGTAAGTACCCAGCAATGCAATGACAATACCTGGTAGTATAGCCGCCAATGTAAATGCTATGAAGAGGCGACGGAAGATTGGTAGGTTGAATAGTACTTTTAGCATGTCGGCTTCATTCCCTTCTCAGACAGTGAGGGCTATTTACTAGTTCACTTTTCCCCACCCCTCCCACCTAAAAAGATGGGAGCTGGGGACACCCCAGACCCCGGCAGAAGGGACTGCGTCCCCTCTGCACTCCCCTTGTCGTGGTCGCATCACCGCTTGCATCGGCAGTGACCTCGGCAGAAGGGACTGCGTCTCCTCTGCACTCCCTTTTGTTTAATTGACGTTGATAATGTAATAGATACCTCTACAGAATACCCCAATCTAGTGTACATTACATTGGCAAGAAATAACACTTTTGGGTAGGAGACTCACCCAATTCTCCTATTTTCCCCATCTACCCACCCTAAAAAATGATGAAGGGAGACACCCCCATAGGCGCGGACTGAAGCGATTCCTTGCCGCCTGCGGCGGCGAGAGAGGAGAGGAGAAACTGGGGCCCCTTCACACTGTCCCCCAGACAGCGTTCCCCAGACCCCGGCAGAGGGGACGCCGTCCCCTCTGCACTCCCCTCTGTTCTTCGCTTTAAGCCCACTGTTGTTTAGGGAACTGGGGGTTTGCTGCCGCTACAAAAGGAGGGTAGACGGGTATCAACGAACCTTGCCGCCATTGGAACAGGTATGGCAGCGCCAGGTTGTTCCTGCCTACGCTGTCAAACTTCACCGTTCCTTGCACAGTGTTGAATATATCCGAGTGAAGTTCGCTGATGAGTTTAGCGTTATTGAGACTTTGAATTTTATTGACTGCTTGCGCCACCACCTGTCCCACGGAGTAAGCCTCTGCCACATCTGCGTTAATACTAGCGGCGGTGCCACCATATTGGGTCACGTAGTCCTGAACCATCTGAGCATTCTCAAAGTTATTGGCCTGAGGATACCATCCATTCGGAACGAATACCCCCTCTGTAGAGCGCAAGCCAACGGCCTTGATAAAATCGTTACCCGCGTCGGGTCCCGCTGTAGCTATTAGGGCTTTCGGATTGTAGTGTTGCTGCTTAAAGGTGTTTATGAAAGCGGTGACATCAGGAAGGAGGGTGCCGAGAACAGTCACCTCTGCGCCGGACTGAATCACCGCATTAGCGAAAGGAGTATAGTCCCTGGTTGTATCTGCCGGGTAGACGTGATAGTAGACAGATTTGATGCCGGCGTCGGTCAACATCTTCCTAACGAGGTCCACCTGGGGCTGCGTAAATGGGTCGTCCTGGGTCGCGTAGGCTGCTGTCCTGGGTCGCTCGCTCTGGGGCAATGAGAGGATATACAGTGCAAAGCTGACCAGGTTGTTCTCGACCGGGAGGGAGACGTCGAAGACGTTATTTAACCTTTGAGCGAAGACGGAGGGGCCACCACCTGAACCCTCCGGCAGCGCGTATCCATATTGATGGGCAACGGCCATGGCAGATTTTGTCAGCAGAGTGGAGAATGGCCCAACAACAAGATCAACGTGATCAACGGTGATCAATGTTTTATAATTGGCGGCGGCTTTTTCGGGGCTGCTATCATCTTTCAGGATGACCAGTTGGACGGGGCGTCCAAGCAATCCGCCATTTTTGTTGATTGTGTCCGCCCAGAGCTGGTATCCCTGCTGAAGAGCTGGCCCATCGGCATTGAAGTCTCCCGAAACAGATATTGAGAATCCAATTTTAATCGGTGGTAAGTTTTGATTGTTACTGGTAGATTGCGAGCATGCACTACTTCCAGCAAGTAGCATGGTTACGACTCCAAGGATGGAGAGGATTTTTCTGGCCCATGCAGCATAACGCTTTAACACGTCTTTTCTCCTTTTTCAGCCCCTTCTCTGGCGGAACGCACTCTTTCTTAATCTGATATCCACTCATAAGTTGCCTCCTTCGGAGGCGCACAAAGGAGAGAGTAAATTTCGGGGGACACCCCCGCGCCCCCGGCAAGGGACTTCGTCCCCTGCACCCCTGTTTATGAGTGCATTTCAGCACTTGTACATTGACAAAGGTCGATGTACAAGGAAGAACATATTGAGAATCTTCCCCGACGTAGTGTACTCTAGTTTGTGCGGAAATGGAACTTTTGGGGGGGAGACTGACCTGTTTTTCCTATATGGAAGGGCGAGTAGGATACGACCTGAATGAGGCTTAACTGGAACTGATTACCTCGTTCAGGTCCCGGCCAAGGTCCTTGAGCAGCACCATTGCGGCGTTTCGACCAGGGGCGCCGGTGACCGAACCGCCTGGATGGGTGGTAGCCCCCGTCTGGTAAAGGCCAGGAATAGGCATGCGGTGTTGAGCATAGCCTGGAACCGGTCGTAACGTTTCCGATTGGGAAGGGCTCATATCTCCGCCGTGGCAACTCCCATGCCAGTTGTGCCAGTTGATGCGCTCGAGGTCGAGGGGGCTGCGGATGTCGGTGGCGAGGATCTTGTCAGCGGTCAGGTTGGGCGCGTACTTTCGCAACTCGGCCAGATTGTTTGCTGCCACCTCCTCCTTGATCTCGTCCCAGCGCTCGGGTCCTTCACGAAGCGAGTAGGGTTGTACGCTGATCACTTTGATCATGTGCTTGCCCCCGGGGACTCTACTGGAATCTTCTACCGAGGGGGTCAACACAAGCAGCACCGGCTGGTCGGTGCCGACGGTACCATGATGGAAGTTGCTTTCCACGCTCAATTGGCGCTCGGCTGTTTGCGCCACGCCCGCTCCAACGACGGAAAGCGTACCCCCATCGACCGTGAACTTTGGAGGTTCGCTCGCCGCATAGTGGGTCACGAACATGGTGCGGCCAGCTTTATAGGTCTCTACACCGTAGAGGAAAGCGTCACCCCAGGCGTCAGGGGGAGCCATGTTGACCAGGTGTTTGACGTGGATAGTGGAGACGACCGCGTGGCGCGCGCGGAACTGTTCGCCCGACCCGGTCTCGACGCCCACACAGCGCCCGTTCTCCAGGAGCAGTCTGCTCACCGGCTGGTTCGTGAGGATGGTTCCCCCGTGATCCTCGATGATGCGGCGCAACGCCTGGGGCAGGTTCCATGAGCCTCCTTTGGGGATAGCCCAGCCGTTGCGCTGGCGACCTGCCACGAATGAGTAGGCGAGAGTACCGGTGCCGGGTCGCTCTGCTGGCTGCAGCGTTCCTTCCGCGAACCACATCATCCAGGACTTGACGTGCCAATCCTCGAAGGCGGCATCGATGATATCCCACGCCGAGAGCGCCTGGCGGCGCAGCCAGATCGCTCCCTGGGGATGAGCAGCCAGCTCCTCTGCGAGCGAGGGACCCCAGCCAGCAGGTGTATAGCGAATCTTGTTGAAGATCGGTGATACAGCACGCCATTCGGAGATCATCTTGCGGTAGGTTCCGGCATCGCGCCGGGAGAACCTGGCAATCTCCTCGCAGGTGCGGTCGATGTCAAGCCATTGGGTGATGGAGGTTCCATCCGGGAACACCACGTGGGAGGCAGGATCGGGATTGATGTATTCCAGTCCATACTCGGCCAGGGGCAGTTCCTGGTTGTTCCAGATCGGGCTTTGCATGAAGATAGCATGTGAGGTCGAGCAGGTGTCATGGAGGAAGCCAGGGAGAGTGAGTTCCTCGGTCATGGTGTTGCCGCCGATGACATGCCGGGCTTCGAGTACCAGGCAGGAGTAGCCTGCTTTCCCCAGGTAGGCGGCGGTAATGAGGCTATTATGGCCTGCGCCCGCTATGACGATGTCGAATTGTTCTGTCATCTTTGTCTCCTCAGTCCCTGCTCGTTGAGTTCATCAGCGGGCGTAAAAGGATAGGGGATGGCGCCCCAGACGCCGTGCAGGTTGGTACGCGCATAGGATTTGGCTTCTGAGCGGCTGTAGCGCGTGGAGGTGTTTGCAAGGTTCATCAAGCACTTTCCTTTCAGGTATTCACTAGTGTGCCGTGCCGCGCAGCCTGCAGCAGCGCCCAGATTTTCTCTGGCTTGAGCGGCATATCGATCGTTTTGATGCCGAGAGGGGAGAGGGCGTCCAGCACTGCATTGACAATAGCAGGTGGGGCGCCGATGCAGCCTGACTCACCGGCTCCCTTGGCACCCAACGGATTGTAAGGCGAAGGGGTCTCGATAAAATCGGTGACAAAGTCCGGTACCATTCCGGCATTCGGCAAGGCGTAATCCATCAAGGTTCCAGTGAGCAATTGACCGCCCTGATCGTAGATGACTTCTTCATAAAGCGCCTGGCCGATACCCTGCGCAAGTCCGCCGTGGATCTGGGCTTCGACAAGATAGTGATTGAGTACGCGCCCACAGTCATCTACCGCCACATATTTGAGTACCTGTATTTCGCCGGTATCGGGGTCTATCTCGACTACGGCAAGGTGAGCGCCAGAAGAGTAAGTTGCGCCGGGTGGGCTAAAATCGCGCCAGGCGGCCAGGCCTTCAATAGGTGTAGCATTGGCGGGGTTAGGAGACTCCCGCTCAATAAGATCCGGCTGCTCCTCGACCATGCGGGCAAGCTCACCTACTTCAACCGTCCGTGCCGGGGCTCCTCGTACCGTCACCCGGCCGTTCTCCATGACAAGATCTGCAGGCGCCACTTCCAGGAGCTGGGCAGCAAGCTGCAAAGCTTTTTCTTTGACGGCTTCTGCGGCCAGTAGCACGGTGGATCCGGCTACCTGTGTGACACGACTGCCATAGGTGCCGATGCTATAGCCAGGTAGGGCGGTATCGTTCATGCACACCTCTACCTTAGAAGCTGGCAAATTCAAGGTAGTTGCCGCAATTTGTGCCAACGTAGTGAAGTGACCCTGACCATTATGCGAGACGCCGCTCTGCACGAGGGCGGTACCATCGCGGCGAATACGCACCGTAGCTGCTTCGCGCGGCATGCTGGCTGAGGGGATGGTATTATCACCCGAAAATTCGATAAAGGTGGAAAGACCAATACCGAGCAGCCTGGAGTTAGCCGTCTCGCGATACTCGCGCTGTTTAGCGCGCCAGCCTGTATAATCGGCTAATTCAAGAGCGCGGTCGAGAGCAGCCTGGTAATTGCCGCTATCGTAGTGAAGCCCGGTCACAGTAGTATAGGGAAAGGCTTGTGGTGGGATAAAATTGCGGCGGCGAACCTCTGCCGGGTCGAGGCCCAGTTCATGGGCTATGCGATCCATGGTACGATCCAGGATGTAGGCAGCTTCGGGTCGTCCCGCGCCTCGATAGGGAGCAGTCGTTACTTTATTGGTAAAAACACCTACCATCTTGCTTTCTAGAGCCTGCAACTGGTAGGGACCGCACAGCATCGATGACACGCGGCCGGGTACCATGGCGGTGGCGAAAGCTAGGAATGCGCCAAGATCGGCCAGCGAGCGTACTCTCAAGCCGAGCAGCCTGCCGTCGTCCTGAAAGGCGGCCTCGATGTAGTTGACCTGGCCACGTCCCTGCGACTGCGCCTGCAAATTTTCGCTGCGCTGCTCGATCCACTTGACGGGCCGACCGTACTTCACTGCCAGTGCAGCAGCGACCATCTCTTCGCCTAAGTAGTTGGTTTTGGCGCCAAAGGCACCGCCCACTTCGGCATTGTGTACCTTGATGCAACTGCGGTCAAGACCGAGGAAATGGGCCAGCGTGTCCCGTGCCCGGAAGACCGCTTGAGAGGACACCCAGGCTGAAAGTTCGCCACTGGACGGGTCGAAATCGAACATACAGGCGCGCGGCTCAAGTGAACTGGGCGCGAGTCGCTGATTCACGACGCGCAGGCGGGTAACACGATCGGCCTTCTCGAAAGCGGCCTGAATATCGCCTCCACCAGTTTGCTGTACGAACGCAATGTTAGAATCGAGCTCATCATAGAGGAGTGGCGCGCCAGGTTCAAGAGCTGCTTCCGGGTCGACTATAGCAGGCAGGGGTTCGTATTCAACGTCGACCAGGTCACGAGCATCCTCAGCGGCGTAGAGGCTTTCAGCTAAAATAACTGCTACTGGATCCCCTATGTAGCGAGCGCGGCCTACAGCCAGTGGCCGGCGTTCTGGTTTTCTGAGCCCTGGCAAGGGAATAGTATCAAGAGTGGGCATGCCGCTCACCAGTTCCGCGCCTTGAAAAGCTGCTATAACGCCTGGTTGTGAGCGTGCAAGGTCGAGCTGGATGCTTTTAATCCTGGCATGAGCGTAAGGGCTGCGCACGACAAGCATGTGTAGTGCCGGGGATCGCCCTGATGGTGGTTTCAGGTCGTCTACGTAGTGGGAGAGGCCGGTGATGGGGCCGTAGTCTTCTCTACGGCGTTGTAGCCCGGATGTTTGAAGGTGGTTACTCATGTCGGCAGCTACTTTTTCTATGGTGCTCGTTACACTGGTCCCGAATGCGCCAGATAGACAAATCGCATGATGGTTCAATGATCGTACCATTGCATTTGAGTCATGTCAAGCTTGCCATGCTGTACCGCAGGGTCTGTGAATTATCGTGGAAAAACAGCTCCTGCACGTTCTACCTGGCGACCGCGAGGGTCGCCACTACATTTCTCGTGCGGAAATGTAGTGGCGACCCTCGCGGTCGTCAGGATAATTCACAGGCCCTGTGCTGTACCGGATGCGGTCTTTTCAAATTCAATCCTGCCTAGCTTCAAGTGGAACGCCTGCGTGAGAGATGCTCGACCATCCAGCGAGCTATCGTAGCGTTGATCTCAGCAGGAACGGGCTGAGGTCCGGGTGGGAGATCCCTGTGATGGGCGACCAGGTATGCGAGCGATTGAGCCTGTAAAGCCAACCCTAGATCCATTGTCTCAATTGGATTTCCTCCACCGCCTGCGAGGTTAAGCATCTCACCCTGAGCTAGCAGCGTAATGCGTCTTCCATCTTCGAGCGTGAAAATTTCGACCCACTCACGGAGACGTTCCATCGCAGTCGCTCTCTGTCTTAGTTCAGCGATGTCAATCTCCCATGAAAAGTGACCTGCATTCGCAAGAATGGCCCCATCAGGCAAGTGGTCAAAGGAATCACCCGCAATGACTCCAGGTCTTCCTGTCGCGGTGAAGAACACTTCGCCAATACTTAACGCTTCCTCAAGCGTTGTGACACGCATTCCATCGAGCACTGCCTCAAGCGCTCGGATTGCGTCTAATTCTACCACTGTCACCTGGCCACCAAGCCGGCGCAGGCAGCGTGCGATGCCGCGCCCAACTGAGCCATAGCCGAAGACGACGAAACTCCTGGATTGCACCAACAAGTTCGTCTCACGCATAAAGCCCTCGACGATGGTTGGTCCAACCCCATGCTCGTTCTCCATGATGAGCTTGAGGGGGCTGTCATTGATCACGATGATCGGAAATGATACTGCACTGCGCATCTCTCCCCGTAAGCGGTTGGCGCCGGTCGTTGTCTCCTCGGTGCTGGCGAGGACACGGCCGCGACCTGGATGGGCAAGATAGGTTGCGACGAGGTCGGCTCCGTTATCCAGGAGAAGATGAGGGTCATGTGACAATACCTGCCGTATGTGCTCTTGATGCCTGGTACTATCATCCTCCTGCTGTCCATAAACAATGACTCCGTCGTGCTTGAGAGCGGCGGCTACATCGTTCTTCGTTGTACCTGGGCTGCCGGTAATGACCACTTTGGCCCCTCCTGCCTGCAGGACAGAACAAAGTACTGCCGTCTTCGGTTCCACGTGTAAGCAGATGCCAATAGTGAGCCCGGTGAAGGGTTTAGTCTCACTAAACTGCTCTCGCAATCTTTGAAGGAGCCGTTGATGCATTTCTGCCCAGCGTATCTTCTGGATACCTTGCTCCACAAGATGATCATGGGGTGTGCCTTGTTCTTGTTTACCGGTCATGGGTCATGTCCTTCTCTCCAGGTGGATTCGAGCATCAATTCGTGCTGATGTTTGACTTTACCATGCTTCGTTTTTAGCGTCAAGCGGTGGGGCTTGGATTCAGGGCTTTTCCGTTTTACCGTTTTACCTGTTTCGCCGCCGTAGGCGGCGAAGTGGAGAGAGGTTGCGAGGACACCTCGCGCTCCGGCAGGAGGGTTCGCCGCCCTCCTGCACCTCCTGCCTTTCCAGCATCACGGGCAAACCGCAAAGCCCTGACTTGGATTCAGGAAGAAAAGACTTGACATAGAATTAAGGAATTTGGTATGATCATTAAACCATCATGTAATTTGGGCGTTGTGTTCGTGGATAGAGATAAGTGTCCGGGGAGAAGGTATGTATACACCAATACAGTCAGTCAAAGTTTTTGAGCAGGTAGCTGAGCAAATCGAAAAACGGATTCTGGACGGTGAGCTACGCAGTGGAGATCGCCTGCCTACTGAACGTGAGCTGGCCGAACAGTTTCATGTCAGCCGAACGGCTGTACGTGAAGCGATGAAAATCCTGGCCCAGAAGGGGCTGGTAGATATGCGCCCTGGTAGAGGGACGATCGTCATTGATGGTGCGCACGAGGCCATGCAGGACTCGATTGGCCTGGTGATGAAATTGAAATTAGGAGAAGTGGGTGGGTCAGATAATCTCGTTGAAGTGCGCGAGATTCTTGAAACTGAGATTGCAGCCCTGGCCGCGGCGCGAGCAACAGAAAAAGAGATTGCGGCTATGCAAGAGGCGGTGAAGGTGATGGATGAGAGTCTGAACGACGCAAATGCGTTTATTGCGGCCGACAACAATTTTCACGAGGCGCTGGCGCAAGCCACCCAGAACACACTTATTTTGATCCTGGTAAACTCTATTGTTAATCTGTTGAGCGAACAACGTAAACAAATTTTTGAAACTGAGGGAGGCCCCCAACGCGGCCAAATCCATCATAAGCGCATCCTTGAAAGCGTTATCAATCGCGATCCTGAAGCAGCGCGTGCTGCCATGCATGCTCACCTGCGGCAAGTTCGCGAGGATGTGGGAGCTTCTACTGAACACAAAGGCTAGGGGATCGTCCACCATTATTTGATGAGTGGGGACCTGGCACCCACAAGGGGTGCCACTACATTTCATCCATTATCAGTCCAGTTGGAGGTAGTTATGGCTAATCTTGGATTTGTCGGATTAGGAGCTATGGGTGGTCGCGTCACCAGGCGGCTCCTTGATGCCGGCCACACTGTTACTGGATACAATCGTACAAAGTCGAAGGCGCAATGGCTGCTGGACCTGGGTATGCGCTGGGGCGAGACGCCGCGCGCGGTCGCAGAGGCAGCCGATGTGATTTTCACCATGGTGACAAACACTGGCGCTCTATACGAGGTAGTAAATGGTCATAATGGCATACTGGCCGGGCTGCAAAAAGGCAAGATTTATATCGACATGAGTACCATCAGTCCAACTGCCTCTAAAAGGCTCGCCGAACGGGTCGCTGAAAAAGGCGCGCAAATGCTCGACTCCCCGGTCTCTGGCAGTGTAATTACCCTCGAGCAGGGCAACCTCTCCTTGATGGTCGGCGGAGACAAAGCAACCTTCGAGCAAGTCAAACCTATTTTGCTGGATATCGGTCCAAAAGTTAACTACGTGGGTGCGAATGGCCAGGCGGTCTTGATGAAGGTTGCCATCAACCTCAACCTGCAAGTGCAGATGCTGGCTTTCTGTGAGGCATTGCTCTTAGCCGAGAAAGGGGGGATTCCTCGTGAGACGGCCATGGAAGTGATGCTCAACAGCGTCATTGCCTCGCCATCGCTGAAGTATCGCACTCCTTTCATCCTGGAGATGCCGGATGAAGCCTGGTTCAACGTCAACATGATGCAGAAAGATATGCTTCTGGCGCTAGAAATGGGCCGGGAGCTCAACGTGCCGCTGCCCACGGTAGCAACCAGTAACGAGTATCTTACGGCGGCCCGTGCTATGGGGCTGGCAGAGCAAGATTTCGCTGTTGTGTACAAAGTGCTGGCAAAAATGTCCGGCTTAGATGAGTGAAGTGTGGTGAAGCCAGCAGGGCGAGCACAAGGGGAATGGTAGCGAGCAGGGCGAGGACAAGCCATCGCCCCTACCATACTTACGAAGAAGCCGTAGAGGGGGCAGGGCGAGGACAAGCCATCGCCCCTACTATAGACGGATAAGTGTCTATCCTATCCATTTGTTTTATGGAGAACAGTAATGTCGCAAACGAAGGCATCTGGCTCAGGCGAATTTGTGGAAAGCGAGCATCCTGCAAGTGAGCAGGCCCGCTGGCTGTCCATGTACGAGCAGATGCTCAAAATCCGCATTTTTGAAGAGCATGTCAACCAGCTGTATGTCAGTGCTAAAATGCCTGGTCTTGCACATCTCTATATTGGCGAGGAAGCTGTAGCCGTGGGGGTATGCGCGGCCTTGCGGCGCGATGATTACATCACCAGCACGCATCGTGGGCATGGGCATTGCCTGGCAAAGGGAGCCTCGGTCGATCGCATGTTTGCCGAGCTACTGGGCAAGGAAGCCGGCTACTGCCACGGCAAGGGTGGCTCTATGCATATCGCTGACCAGGACACAGGCAACCTCGGCGCCAATGCTATCGTCGGGGGAAGCGCGGGCCTGGCCACCGGAGCTGCTATGTCGAGCAAGATGCGAGGGAGCGACCAGGTGACGGTGTGCTTCTTTGGTGATGGCGCGCTTGGCCAGGGCGTGTTGTACGAAGTGATGAATATGGCCTCGCTGTGGAAACTCCCGGTCATCTACGTGTGCGAAAACAACCACTATAACGAGTACACCCACAATTCCGAGACTACCGCCGGTGAGATGAGCGCCAGGGCCGAAGCCTTTGGTATCCTGACCGAGACGGTGAATGGCCAGGATATTCGCGCGGTCTATGACACGGCGCTGGGCATGGTCGAGCGCGCCCGCCGGGGTGAGGGACCAGCCTTCATGCTCTGCGATACGTATCGCTTTCTGGGGCATCACGTCGGTGACATCCAGCGGTCCTACTACCGCTCAAGAGAAGAGGAAGAGCGCTGGAAGACGGAACGCGATCCGCTGAAACTGGTTGCAGACTGGCTGGTTGAACAAGGGATGGCTGACAGCGGGAAGTTTGAGCAGATCGAGCAGCGGGTGCGGGCCGAAGTCGAGGCGGGAGAGCAATTTGCGCTCAAAGCGCCATATCCAGAGCCAAGCGAGGTGGAGCAAAATGTCTATGCTTAGTACCACAGCAAGCCAGAACGCCGACCAGAGTGTGCGAGAGGTTACTCTCGGCCAGGCCATTCGGGAAGCCATAGCCGAAGAAATGCGCCGCGATCCACGCGTATTTATCATGGGCGAAGACGTAGCCGAGGCCGGTACACCATTCAAAGTACTCTCGGGCCTGGTCGAAGAGTTCGGGACCGCGCGCGTGATCGATACACCCATCTCTGAAGCAGGTATTACCGGCCTGGGCGTCGGCGGCGCGATGACCGGTATGCGTCCCATCGTCGACATCATGTTTGGTGATTTCATCGCGCTGGCAATGGACCAGATCGTGAACCAGGCAGCCAAGGTTCACTATATGTCCGGCGGCAAGCTCAAGGTGCCACTGGTGGTACGAACCACCCTGGGAGCCACGCGCCGTACAGGTGCGCAGCATAGCCAGAGTTTGCACGCCTGGGTCAGTCATATTCCCGGCTTAAAAGTTGTGCTGCCCTCGACTCCCTATGACGCGAAAGGACTGCTGAAAACTGCCATCCGCGACGACAACCCGGTGATCTTCTTCGAAGACAAAATGATGTACCAGTTGAAAGGATTCGTGCCGGAGAGCGATTATTCCATCCCCTTCGGCGTCGCCGATGTCAAACGAGAGGGCAGCGATATCACCATCGTGGCAACGAGCAGCATGGTACAGATCGCGCTGGCCGCGGCGGAGGAACTGGAGAAGATCGACATCAGTGCAGAGGTAGTGGACCCTCGCACCACTTTCCCTCTTGATAAGGACACGCTGATCGAATCCGCCAGGAAGACCAGCCGTGCGATCGTGGTGGATGAAGGGTACGAGCGTTATGGTGTGACGGCTGAAATCGCGGCTGTGATCGCTGATGGGGCGTTCTACTACCTGGATGCTCCGGTCAAGCGCCTTGGAGCGATGGATGTGCCGGTACCATTCTCGCCGGCCCTGGAAGATTTGACGGTTCCTACAGCTGCTTCAGTTGTGGAGATGGCAAAAATGTTATGTGGCCGAGTCTAGTGAAGGAGAAAGGTTATGGCGATCAAGACTTATGGTTTGATGGGTGTGGATTGGGAAGAGAGAGTGAATTTTGAGCGCCTGCGCAACGAGCGATTGGCGCGTATCAAAAAACTGCTCAAAGAGTCGGAGATGGGGGCGTTACTCTGTTTCGACATGAACAATATACGCTACATCACGGCTACCCACATCGGGACGTGGGCGATGGACAAGTTGGCCCGCTTCTCCCTTCTCCCACAGGATGATGAGCCCATCATGTGGGACTTCGGATCGGCAGCGCGGCACCACAAGCTCTACTGCCCCTGGCTTGGAGAACGTTCTCGAGCCGGTATTTCCACGCAGCGAGGGGCAATGTCGCCCGAGTCCGGTCGAGCCGAAGACGTGGCGAAAAAGATCCGCATCGAACTGGAAGAGCGCGGGCTGCTCAACCAGCCGCTGGGGGTGGATGTGGTTGAAGTGCCGGTGCTTTTCGCTTTGCAAGCAGAAGGCATCAAGGTGGTTGATGGGCAACAGTTGATGCAAAAGGCCCGCTTGATCAAAATGCAGGACGAAATCACATTACTCGCCACGGCTTGCATGATGGTGGACGCAGCTTATGATGAACTATACCGCGCTTTGAGACCCGGCATACGTGAAAACGAATGCGTTGGCCTGGTCAGCAAGGTCCTGTACGACCTGGGTTCGGAGCACGTCGAAGGAGTCAACGCTATTTCTGGCGAGCGGTGCAGTCCCCATCCACACGTTTATACCGATCGCGCCCTGCGGCCTGGCGACCCGGCATATTTCGACATCCTGCACAGCTATAACGGCTATCGCACCTGCTACTATCGCACCTTTGTAGTGGGAAGCGCTTCGCAGGCGCAGGTAGATGCCTACAAGTATTGCCGGGAAATCCTGGATAGGGCCGTTAACGCGATCAAGCCGGGAGTGACCACTGCTGACATTGTCAAGCTCTGGCCCAAAGCGGAAGAATTTGGCTTCCCCAATGAAGAGGCCGCCTTCGCGCTCCAATACGGTCACGGCGTAGGGCTATCCATCTGGGAGAAACCCATTTTCAGCCGCCTGGTCTCGCTTGATCACCCGGAGGTGATCGAAGAGGGAATGGTTTTCGCGCTCGAGACTTTCTGGCCCGCCTCCGATGGCTGGTCGGCGGCGCGCATAGAGGAACAATTGATCGTTACGAAAGACGGGTGCGAGGTGATTACCCGTTTTCCAGCGGAGGAACTGCTGGTAGCAGGCGTTCGCTATTACACTGCTGGCGGGCCGCTGTCCACAACGCGCGAAACCCAATCTAACCTGAACGTACAGTCCAACGGTAACCGTCCGGGAGCCGTGGTTACAGGTACGGGCGATCGAAGAGATAGATGAGTGAGGCCTGCCAACGGTAACCGTCCGGGAGCCGTGGTTACAGGTGCGAGTGATCGAAGTAATAGATGAGTGAGGCCTGGCAACCGCAAGGGATTGCCACTACATTTCACGCACGACAGGAGATCGATGATGGCCACAGATGTCATCCTACCAGCGTTGGGAATGGCACAAGAGACGGGCAAGATAGTGCAGTGGCTCAAGGCAGAAGGCGAGCAGGTTGCAAAGGGCGAACCACTGGCGGAAATCGAGACCGACAAGGCGACGGTGGAGATCGAGGCGCCAGCAGATGGCGTGCTGGCTCACGTATCTGCCACTGCCGGCGACGATGTCCCGGTGGGGCAGGTAATTGCTAGCATCCTCGCTCCTGAAGAAGTGTCACCGGGAGATGTGGCGGCTACACCTCCACCCGCGGTTGAGGCAGCGCACCAGCCTGCTGTCGCTGCCAGCCCGCTGGCCTCGCGTATCGCTGCCGAACACAACCTGGACTTGAACCGGGTGAAATCGGCGGGCAGGCGTATTCAAAAAGCTGACGTACTGACGTACCTGCAGGACCAGGACGAAGCAGCGTCTACGCAAACCACTTCCCGCACGGAGAGGAGCCTGCCCTTAGCTTCTCCCAAAGCGCGACGATTGGCGAGCGAGCAGGGGAAAGACCTCACAGTAATCAAGGGCAGCGGACCAGGGGGGGCAGTGCTAGCGGCAGACGTCCTGGCCGCGATTGTTCAAGCTCCTCCTCTTCCACCTGTAGAAGTTGCCGGGCGTGTTCCGGCGGCAGAAAAGCCTGCAGCTATGGCCGACGGGTCTAACGAGTTGGTCCCGAGTAATACCTGGCGTATTATGGCGGAACGGATCACCCAGGGCTGGACGAGCATACCACACTTTTACCTGGTGCGCGAGGTCAATGCGAGCCGGCTGATCAGCTGGCGAGAGCATATCCTTAAACGAGTTGCAGAAAAAGTAACCTACAGCGACCTGCTGGTGAAAATAGTGGCGGCGGCCTTACGTATGCACCCCCGTCTCAACGCGTCCTGGAGCGAGGGCAAAATAACTCTGAAGCAAGAAGTGCATGTAGGACTGGCCGTAGCCGTTGAGGAGGGATTAGTTGTTCCGGTGATCCACCAGGCGGACAAACTCAGCCTGGGAGAGATTGCCAGGCAGCGTACGGAACTGGTGGCAAAAGCGCAGGCAGGGAAACTCCGACCGCAGGATATAAGCGGGGGCACTTTCACCATCAGCAACCTTGGTATGTACAATGTCGATGCGTTCAATGCCATCATTAATCAACCACAGGCTGCTATCCTGGCTGCAGGTCGCATAGCCGAGCGTGTCGTACCTGTCAATGGTCAACCTGCAGTTCAACCCATGATGGTGCTCACGCTCTCTTGTGACCACCGTGCCGTAGATGGAGCGCGAGGAGCGCAGTTCCTGGATACTGTAGCAACCCTCATAGAGGAACCGTTGGGACTTTTAGATTAGGCCGCAGCAATTTTGGTGACCGCCTCAATAGAATGAACGTAGAATGATGGGGAGTAACTATCGTGGTTACTCCATAGTGACGACTCCCCAGGGCTAAAGCCGCGGGGCTTCTACGGGTTGAGGACCGAGGCTGTGTCGTCCCACAGCCAAAATGTTTAAGGCAGAGTATCGGTGAGCTTCGTTTCCTGCTTCCTGGTTGGGAAAATGCGGTACTGGAACATTTTAAGCATGTGGACATTATGAGTTTAAACAGAACTGTTGTCAAGGGAGCACGGTGAGACTCAATCTCCCGTGCCCTAAAGAATGAACGTCGCCTTCATCCCCATGGATAAATCACAGGGGCTTTCGGCGGCGGTTATAGTAAAAAGGAGGAAAACCTTGAAAGGACGATACGCTTTTTGGCAAAAGCCTGTCCTGAACAGTGTTGGTGTGTTGATTCTAGCACTTCTCGTACTCAGTGCATGCGGCGGGAGTGGCAGTTCTACGACCACTGGCAACCAGCCTACAACACCAATCAAAATCGGTATTTCCCTATCACTTTCAGGTGATTTCTCTGCCGATGGCAAAGCTTTTCAGCAGGGGTATCAACTCTGGGCAGACACCGTCAACAAAAACGGTGGTCTGCTTGGTCGCCAGGTCAAGCTGGATATTTTGTCTGATGCCAGCAGCACGACACAGGTCGTCACCAACTACCAGAAGCTCATCAATGTTGACCATGTCGACCTGGTACTTGGGCCATTCTCCTCCCTGCTGACGAAACCGGCCTCGGTGGTAGCCAACCGCTATGGCTATGCAATGATCGAAGGCGCCGGTGGCGGACCTTCCGTCTTTACGCAGGGGTTGCACAACCTTTTCGACGTCTCGCCTCCTGTTGCCAACCTGCTGGTCAGCTTTACGCAGTATGTCCTGTCGTTGCCACCATCACAGCGACCTAAAACAGCGGCGTATGCTACCCAGAATGATCCCTTTACGCAGCCGCAGGTAGATACTGCAAAACAGCTTCTGGAGCAGGGCGGGGTCAAAACCGCCTCCTACCAGGTGTACCCATCAGAAACCACCGACTACACACCGATTGCGCAAAAAATGATTGCTTCGAACGCGCAGATCATAATTACCGGTACGTTGCTTCCTGACATTACCGCTTATATCCAGGCCTTCAAGCAACAGCACTACAATCCACAGGCCCTGATAGCTACAGCGGGACCGGACCAGGGCTCTCAATTTACCAAGGCTATTGGTGGCGCCACTGCCGCAGAGGGAATCTTCGTGCCGAACGGCGGCTGGTACCCGCAGATCAACACCTTCCAGAACGCGCAGATGGTTCACGACTTCCTGGCGAAGTACGGTGGCAAAGCCGATGACATCAGCTCGGACGTGGCAGAGGGCTACGCTGTGGGACAGGTTCTGGTTCAGGCTGCGACCAAAATTCACAGCATCGATAATACCGCGCTCATCAACGAGCTGCACTCGGGCGATATGTTCCAGAGTGTGCAGGGACCGGTGAAGTTCAACGCTCAGGGTGAGAATAGTCTGGGGACGGGTTATCTGTTCCAGTGGCAGAAGGGTTCGTTGATTTCGGTTTATCCGCCTGCTCAGGCGTCGAATCCTCCTGAGTTTCCCAAGCCTAATTGGCCCTAATGTTTCGCGCAGGACTTCTCGCCGCCTGCGGCGGCTCGCCTATTGAGTTGGTTGCGAGCCTGGCAGCCTGCGGCTGCCAGGCTCGCAACCAACTCAAAACGTGTGCGAACTGGCGCAGGCAGTGAGGAGTGAAGAACGTGTGCGAGCTGCCGGAGGGAGGCAGTGAGGAGTCAAGAAGAGAGGCGACCTGAGGAGTGACCTTGCATGCTTGGAAAGAGGACTTGTCATGACACTCATTATTGAAGCAGTTATTACCGGGTTATTAACCGGAGGGGTTTATGCCTTGATGGCGTCCGGGTTGACGCTGGTTTTTGGGGTCATGGACATCATCAATGTTGGACAGGGAGCCCTGGTTATCCTGGGCGCCTACCTCAGCTACGTCCTGGAGCAATACCTGCACATCGACCTATTTTTAGGATTGCTCATCACTATACCGGTCATGTTTGTCCTGGGCCTGCTGATTGAGTGGCTGTTTATCCGCCCGATCAAGCGCGACCGCACGATGCTTTCCATTCTGGTAACGTTCGGGGTGGCGCTGGTCATAGAGGGTGTGCTCAACCTCATTTTCTCGACCGATTTCATCCAACTGCATGCCTGGTATGTCACGGCGTCGTTTCAGGTAGGAGGGTTCTATCTCGCCTACATTTATGTCTTTGGCTTCCTGCTGGCAGTGGCGCTGCTGGGAGCACTCTACCTGTTGCTCTATCGTACCAAATTTGGCCATAGCCTGCGCGCCACGATGCAGAATCGCACGGCGGCTGAACTTGTTGGCATCGATGTCGAGCGTGTCTCGGCCATTACCTTTGGCATCGGCATCGCACTTGCTGCCGCCGGGGGTATGGCGTTCGGGGCAACCACTTCATTCAATGCTAATAGCGCCTATGACCTGATCTCGCGGCTGCTGGCGATCATCATCTTTGGCGGCATGGGCAGCTTACGAGGCGCGATGATTGCCTCCTTAGGCATGCTGGTGGTCGAAGACGTAACCTCGGTGGTCTGGTCGCCCATCTGGGCCAGCACCGTCTTTTTCATCCTGCTGGTGATTATCCTGCTGGCCCGTCCACAGGGATTGTTTGGGCAGGTGGAAGGAAGAAAGCAATGAGAATCTTCAAAACGGCCGGGCTGCTGGCGCTGCTCGCGATTGCTATCGCCTTCCCTCTGGTGTTTTCCAATCCGGCCGTGACCACCATCGCAGTCTTTACCTTGCTGTTCGTCGCAGCCACCACCGGCTGGAATATCTTTTCAGGCTACACCGGTTACATCGCACTGGGCCATGCCGCCTACTTCGGGTTGGGCGCCTATGCCCTGGCCATTATGTGCCAGGACTGGCATATCCCGGGCGGTTACATCCCTTTCTTGCTTGTTCCCGTTGCCGGTCTGGTGGCAGCCGCTTTCAGCGTTGTACTCGGCTGGATCGCCCTGCGGGTGAGGCGGCATACCTTTGTGGTGATCACCATCGCCATATTCTTTATCTTTCAATTGCTGGCTTATAACCTGACAGGACTCACTAATGGTTCCATTGGCCTGGGTCTACCGATCCCAACCGATTGGAGCGGTGATTTCTTCAACATCCCGTTCTACTACGCGGCCCTGGTCGTGGTGGTGATAGCCATCGTCATCTCGTGGTGGGTGCGTCACTCCAAATATGGTCTGGGCCTGCTGGCCATACGCGACGACGAGGACCGGGCGCTGGGCCTTGGCGTCAAGGCCGGGCCATCCAAACTGGCGGCGTTTGTCATCTCCGCGCTGATTGTGGGCATGGTGGGGGCCATCTGGGCCTACTTCGTCGAGTCGATCTATCCACCCTCTGCCTTTGATGCTACCTTCGATGTGGCTATTGCGTTGATGGCATTCCTGGGTGGCCTGGGGACGATTGTAGGTCCCATCCTGGGTGCGCTGCTCCTGGAGCCGACCCAGCAATACTTCACCTTGCAGTTCGGCCAGAGCGGTTTTTACCTGGTGATCTACGGAGCGCTGTTCCTGGTAGTCCTTCTCCTGCTGCCCCAGGGTGTTGTCCCCACGCTGCGGGCGCGTTGGACCAGATTCAAGGCTACTCGTAGTCAGCAGGAGGAGGTCGCCGTCTCCGACACGACGTTGCCTAAGCGGGGCGAGCCCAGAGACACCGAAAGGAAGGAAGGGATCAACTTATGAGCTTGTTGGAAGTGCAGGAGGTTTCTAAAGCCTTTGGAGGCATTCGGGCGCTGGATACGTGCTCAATCAGCGTAGAGCAAGGTTCCATCACCGGCCTCATTGGACCCAATGGATCAGGAAAGACAACACTGTTTAACGTAATGACCGGCTACGAGCGGATCGATGCGGGGCAAGTGCGCTTTGGGGGACAGACCATCACCAATGCGCCGCCGGACAAGGTCTTTCGCCTGGGCGTTGGACGCACCTTTCAACTGACGCGCATCTTCCCGCGACTGACGGTGCTGGAGAATATGCACGTGGCAGTGCAGCGTAATGACTTGAAAGGCTTGCTCAGCCGGTGGAGTTCGTCCCACGAGCACCGGCGGGCGCTGGAATTGCTGGACTTTGTGGGGCTTATGGCCCTCAAGGACATGCCCGCCGGCAACCTGTCCTACGGGCAGAAGAAGTTGCTGGAGTTTGCCTTCGTATTAATTGCCGAACCGCAGGTCATCCTGCTGGATGAGCCGGCCGGCGGCATCAATCCGACCATGATCAAGTACCTGACGGATCGCATGCGCATCCTCAACCAGCGCGGGGTGACCTTTTTAGTGGTCGAGCACAACATGGAATTTGTGATGGGATTATGTGACAAAGTCATGGTGATGCATCGCGGGACGAAGATTGCTGAAGGGACGCCGGCGGAAGTGCGAGCGAATCCGGTGGTGCTGGAAGCTTATTTGGGAGATTAGGGAGATGTTACTCTCCAAGTGAGAGTGGGAACCTGGCACCCACAAGGGGTGCCACTACATTTCAACCGTCAAATGACGCGCAATAGAGTATTAGGGAGACCAGGGAGATGTTGCTGAAATTACATAATGTCTATGCAGGGTACGAGGGAGGTGACGTGCTCAAAGGGATCGATCTGCAAGTGGAGCAAGGCACGACCACCTGCATCGTCGGGCCTAATGGGGCCGGCAAATCTACGGTGCTGCGCGTGCTGAGCGGGCTACTCCGGCCACGGCTGGGCGAGATTAGCTTCGATGGGCGCTCCATTGGCGGTTTGGCACCGCGCCAGATTCTGGCCCTGGGGATTGTGCAGGTACCGCAGAGCCATAGCCTGTTTCCCGGCATGACAGTGCAGCAGAATGTACGGCTGGGGGCCTACATGCTAAATGATAAGGCGCTCGTCGAAGGACGTTTGCGTGAGATCGAGGCGATGTTCCCGATAGTGAAAACGCGCGCGGGGGACAAGGCGGGCAACCTGTCGGGAGGTCAGCAGCGCTTAGTCGAATTTGCGCGCTGCCTGATGCTGAACCCGCGTTTGATCCTGCTGGATGAGCCGTCGATGGGGCTGGATCCCAGGACATTCAAGCAAGTGATAGATACGATCAAGATGATGCAAAGCAGTGGCCGCACAATAGTGCTGGTGGAGCAAAACGCGCGCACAGGGCTGAGCCTCGCCGACAATGGAGTAGTGTTGGAGAGCGGGCGCGTGCGGCTGGAGGGGCCGCACACAGAGATCTTGAACAATCCGGAGATTGGCCGTCTCTACCTGGGAGGGACGCTCTCTAACGCATGAGGAGTGGCCCTTCTCGCCTGGGGCAGGGCAACCCGCCGAGGCAGGGCAACCCGCCGAGGCAGGGCAACCACAAGGGATTGCCCCTACGATGGACGGATCGGGGCGCGAGGTTCGTGTAGGGCAACCACAAGGAATTGCCCCTACGATGGACGATTTGGCTTGTCAAGAGGCTTTGTAGCATTTTTCGTTCGCCAACAGAGTCCCTTGTGGTGTTATGCACAAGGGGAAGGAAGGACGATCGTTTGGTTGGGGTGATGGGTATGGGGTACCGGCGGGGGCGGGCGGCCATAAAGGCCCCCACTCCACATCCGCTCCTCTCCCGCCCCTACGCGAAACCGTATTCGAAGCCCGTACGCGAAGCAGAAAGGACAGATATATGGCAAGAGATGAGCTGGTGCAGAGCGCGATAGACAATTGGGCGCCCAGGTTTATTGCCAATGGTGTTGATGCCAACGATTTTCAGCGCGTTACTAATAGTGTAGAACGTTGGGATGATTGGTGCCAGGCGTGGTCGGAGTGCGGGGCCATGCACGCGCAGATGGGAGAGAAGGCCGAGGCGGAAGGGCATTACGTATCGGCTGCGCAGCATTATTTTCAGGCAGCGATCTCCTATCACTTCGGCAAGTATCTGTTCGTGCGCAAGCCGCATGAATTGCGCGCTGCGCATGAGTATAATGTGCAGTACTACCGGCGCGCGCTGCCATATTTCGATTTTCCCGGCGAGCATGTGGCTATTCCCTACGAGGGAGGTGCAAGCATGTACGGCATTCTGAGGAAGCCGTGGCACACGCCTAAGCCTGCGGTGGTGATTCTTGTCCCCGGGCTTGATTCTGTCAAGGAAGAGCTGCATATCTATGGCGATGACTTTTTGCGGCGGGGTATGGCAGTGCTGGCGGTCGATGGTCCAGGACAGGGAGAAATGGAGTTTGAATATCCACTTCGTCATGACTACGAGGTGCCGGTTCACTATGCAATCAACTATCTTGAGAGCCGGCAAGATGTGGATGCGAAGCGCGTGGGCCTGATGGGTGTGAGTTTTGGAGGTCAGTTCGCTGTACGTGCTGCGGCGTTCGAACACCGGTTAAAGGCGGTGATTGAAAACTGTGGTCCATATAACCAGGCTACCAACTTCAAAAACCGCCCGGTGATAAGTCGCGAGACGATGGTGTACCGCCTCAAGGCCGCTGACGAGGAGGAGGCGCTCGACAAATTGCAGCAATTCAATCTGCGGGGAGTAGCGGAGAAGGTAGAGTGCCCGCTGCTGGTGATCCAGGGCCGCCGCGACAGGCTTGTGCCGGCAGAACAAGGGGAGCGCATAGCAGCGGAAGCGGGCAGCGCAGCAGAATTATGGATGTTTGAGGATGGCAATCATGTCTGCAACAATATTCCTTATAAGCACCGGCCGCAGCAGTCCGATTGGATGCGTCAAAAACTGTATAGAGGAGTCTAACGCGGACGACGAGTACGATAAACATCTGCTGGTAGTTGCTAATTTACAGCGAAACACCGCAAATGGGTTGCTCGGCACGCTCGATACCGAGTTCCATGATGATCTGACGCGCCTTTCTGATCGCGTTATTCGCTTCAAGCACCTGGAGGACGGCATCTTTATTTAAGATGTTAATGAAAGGACAACTAATGGTGAGAGACGAACGTGTACAGAGCGCAATCGACAACTGGGCTCCCAGGTTTATCGCCAATGGCATTGACTCCAATGACTTCCAGCGCGTTACCAATAGCGTTGAACGTTGGGATGACTGGTGCCAGGCGTGGTCTGAAACCGGAGCCATGCATGAGCAGATGGGTGAAAAGGCCGAGGCGGAAGGACATTACACATCGGCCGCCTACCATTATTATCATGCGTCGATGGCCTATCACTTCGGAAAGTTTTTGTTTTTGCAAAGTCCACGAGAACTGCGCGCGGCGCACGAGCATACTGTGAATGTTTACAAAAAAGCTCTGCCTTATTTTGATTTTCCTGGAGAACACGTGGCCATTCCTGAAGAACTGCACTCGTATGGCGACGACTTTTTGAGACGAGGCATGGCGGTACTGGCGATCGATGGTCCCGGACAGGGGGAGATGGAGTTCGAGCATCCCATGCGCTTTGACTACGAAGTACCAGCTGGTTATGCCATCGACTTCCTTGAAAGCCGGCCAGATGTGGACGCGAGCCGCGTGGGCATGATGGGGGTCAGCCTGGGAGGATACTATGCTCCACGAGCAGCTGCATTTGAGCCAAGACTGAAGGCAGCGATTGCCAATTGTGGCGGATATAACTTTGTGAGCCACTTTGAACGATTGCCCGCGCTGACGCGCGCCGCATTCACCCACCGGCTCAAAGCTGCAAGCGAGTCTGAAGCGCGCGAGAAGTTGGAGGCATTTAATCTCGAGGGCGTGATGGAGAAGGTACAGTGCCCGCTGCTGATCATCATGGGACGCCGGGATAGACTTGTTCCCCCGGCGGACGCGACGCGGATGGCGGCGGAGGCGAGTGAAGTAGCAGAACTGTGGATGTTTGAAGACGGCAACCACGTCTGCAATAACATCATTTACAAGTACCGGCCGCAGCAGGCCGACTGGATGGGCAGCAGGCTGCACTCTTAACCGTTCAATGAGCATCAAAGGAGCCTCTATGAAGGCATTTACACCTGGTTCCTGGCCATTTCAGAAAGTACTGATTGCCAATAGGGGGGAAATCGCGGTACGTATCATTCGCGCGTGCCGCGATCTTGGGCTTGGCTCGGTGGCTGTGTATAGCGATGCCGATCGCCATGCTCTACATGTGCGTATGGCCGATGAGGCTTACCATATTGGCCCATCTCAGGCTACCAGGAGTTATTTGAATATTCCCACCATCATCGAAGTAGCCAGGCGTGCAGGGGCGCAGGCCATTCATCCTGGTTATGGTTTCCTGGCAGAAAATGCAACTTTTGTGGATGCCTGCACTGCCGCCGGCTTGATTTTTGTTGGGCCGCCGGCTGAGATTCAGCGTTCTATGGGCGAGAAGACTGCCGCTCGTCGTACTGCGGAGGCGGCAGGCGTGCCTATAGTGCCGGGGGCGATGACCGACGTGGAGGATGACGCAGAGGCCGAGGAGGTCGCCGCGCGCTTAGGCTATCCCGTGCTGCTCAAAGCCGCTGCCGGCGGTGGGGGGAAAGGTATTCGCTTTGTGCGTGACCCAAGAGACCTGCTTCCTGCTCTGCGCACCGCTCGTAGCGAAGCCAGGAGCGCTTTTGGTGATAGCCGGGTATATATTGAGAAAGCCGTTTCTCCTGCCCGTCATATCGAAGTCCAGTTTATTGCTGACAGGTATGGTCACGTCGTGCACCTGGGTGAACGTGAGTGCAGTATACAACGGCGCCACCAGAAGCTGATCGAGGAATCGCCTTCTCCCGCGCTCGATCCAGTCCTGCGCGAGCAGATCACATCGTCGGCGGTGAACCTGGTACGGACTATTAACTATGTCAATGCAGGTACGGCCGAATTTTTGCTGGGGCCAGATCGCAACTTCTATTTCCTGGAAGTCAACGCGCGTATTCAGGTTGAGCACCCTGTGACGGAGTGGTGTACAGGTCTTGACCTTGTGCAAGAGCAGTTCCGTGTTGCCTCCGGTCTGCCGCTCTCTTTTACGCAAGAGCAAGTCGACTTTCGCGGTACGGCCATTGAATGCCGTATCTCCGCGGAAGATCCCGAGAACCGTTTCCTGCCGGCCACGGGGACGGTACAGGCCCTGCAAGAGCCAGCGGGGCCGGGAGTGCGTGTCGATAGTAGTCTCTACCAGGGATTGCAGGTACCGCTTTTTTACGATCCCCTGTTATCAAAGCTCATTGTATGGGGCAATGATCGCCCGCAGGCCATTGCGCGCATGCGAAGGGCCCTTACCGAGTACCAGGTGCTCGGAGTGCGAACAACGCTGCCTTTTGCTCGCTGGCTGATGGAAAATCCTCGCTTCATCGAAGGCGATATGTCGACAGACTTTGTGGCCGAAGAATGGGATACACGAAATGTAGGGGCGACCCTCGCGGTCGCCCGGGAGACAGACCTCATGCCTGCCCAGGTTGCAGCCCTGGTGGGCGGTCTTTTGATGAATGAGAATGTGGAGGCCGAGAAGCTGCGCAGGCGTCCCTCGGCCGATAATGATGGTACAGCGAGCCGCTGGCGTGATGTGGGCCGGAAAGAGGCCACACGGGGAATGTGATTTTCTTGTTGTGCCGAATGCGGGCGGCGAAGCAAGCATCTTTTTGCTGCTCGTTTGCTGTACAATATGGGTAATCCGTACAACCTTTGTGTGCCATTATACGATCACAAGAGGTGATCATAATCTGCATGCGTTCCAATAAAATACCAGAAAATAGTGTCGCCCTTCCATGTACCTACAGCTCGGTAGCTTTTATTTACTCGCACAGAATACCAGGATTTTTCCTTGTTAATGCACTTAAAGTGAAGGCTTGGGTGAAAGGGATTCTCTTTAAAAA
>WNGR01002813.1_pt1 | contig 25881 bp, 24 predicted proteins | sample 5407581 | NCBI WGS metagenome assembly WNGR01 (sample SAMN13153383, study PRJNA577476) | soil metagenome | isolation source: 80 cm soil or saprolite under Garry oak tree replicate 2 | place: USA:California | collected 2016-06-15
AGTTGCGTCTCGGCATTCCGATGGGCCTGTCGTATCTGATCGAAGTCACGTCGTACACGTTCATGGCGCTCTTCATCGCGCGCTTCGGCACGACGACGCTCGCGGGCCATCAGATCGCCGGCAACATCGGCGCGGTGCTGTATATGACGCCGCTGTCGATCGGTATTGCTTCGTCGACGCTGGTAGCCCAGGCTTTGGGCGCACATCGCCCCGAAGCGGCGCGCACGCTGTCGCGGCACGGCATCATGATGGCCGTGGCGATTGCTTGTTGTTACGGCGCGATCGTGCTGGTGCTGCGGCCCTACGTGATCGAAGGCTATACGACGAATGCGCAGGTCGCGGCGGCGGCGCTGCCGCTGGTGTTGATCGTCGTGTGCTATCACCTGTTCGACGCCTTGCAGATCACCACCGCATTCGTGCTGCGCGCCTATAAGGTGGCGGTCGTGCCGACCGTCATTTATGCGGTCGCGTTGTGGGGCGTGGGACTCGGCGGCGGGTATCTGCTCGGCTTCAATGTCGGTGGTGTCACGCCGTTATGGCTGACCGGCGCACGCGGCTTCTGGGTCGCGAATACGGCGAGTCTGGCGATTGCCGGCATCGGCCTGCTGATCTACTGGCGAATGGTGAGCAGGCGGTATTTGCGTGCTGAAGCGGTACTTGAGGTGGATTCGAGGGCTTGAGGGCTTACGGGGCTCGACGGACTTTGCAGGTTTTGCGGGCTCCGCAGGCTTCAAGGACCGCCCAGGCATTGCCCTCTTCCTGAGGACAAGGCAGTTATGCCCGACCATCAGCGCGCTGTTGAAGTCGGTAGTCATGGCTGACCGTTAGTTGCGTCTGCTGCTCAATAAAAAAGCGGCTGCGCAAAGCAGCCGCCGGCCCGCGCGACGATCTCAAACCGCGTGTGCTTCCTCCGCCACCTGGTCCGCCGACATCTCCGCCTCCTTAGCCCGATCATGACGCTCGAAAATCTCGCGCGCCGCGAACAGCGCATTCAGCGCCGCCGGGAAGCCCGCATACAGCGCCATCTGTATGAACACCTCGACGATCTCCTCGCGCGTGCAGCCGACGTTCAATGCCGCTTCGATATGCACCTTCAGTTGCGGTTGCGCGCAGCCGAGCGTCGCCAGCGACGCGATCGTTGCAATCTCCCGCGTGCGCAGGTCAAGTTGCGGTCGGCTATAGATATCGCCGAAGCCGAATTCAAGCAGCAGGCGTCCGAAATCCGGCGCGATCGGCGCGAGCGCGGCGATCACCTGTTCGCCGGCCGAGCCGTCGATTTCCTTGAGTTTGTTCCAGCCTCGGGTGTAGCGGTCGTTTTCTGCGTGTTCCATGGCGAGTCCTTTTCCGAATGTGAAAGCGATTGAGTTTCGTCGATCTGTCGTGTCGGATCGCACGCGGTGGGCGCCTGCGCGGCGGCATCGATCGCGGCCTCGTAGTAGGCGATCTTGTCGATGATCGCGCCGAGATTGCTCTGCAACTCGGCGATCCTCGCCAAAACCGCGTCCCGATGCGCCACCAGCATCTGGCGGCGCGCGCCCACCGTAGGCTGACCTTCCGCGCGCAACGCGGCGAACGCCTGCATCCCGGCGATCGGCATGCCGGTCGCCTTCAGACGCATCACGAACTGCAGCCAGTCGAGGTCGGCCGGCGAATACAGGCGATGCCCCGCCTGCGTCCGTCCGACCGCCCGGATCAGCCCGGCCTGTTCGTAGTAGCGCAGCGTATGCGTGGAGACGCCGATGGTCTGTGCGACCTGCCCGATGGTGAGCGCTTTTGACATGACGGAACTCAGGTTAGGACTTCGAGTGCACTTTAAGTCAAGCGCGCGACGCTGTCATTTATCGGCGTCGGCGTATTTTCTTCCCGACGTATTTGATCGATAAGCTCACAACAGCTTAATCGGTAGGCAAAAGGTTTAAATATTGTCCGCACTGATTTACTTGTCACGAATCGGTCGGTATAAATCGTCGGCGTTCGCAAATAAGGGCGCGCAATTTGTCCTATGCTTAAGCGCAGCGCCTGCTGACAGGATGCGCCGCCCGTTCCCGGCTAACTTTTTTGCCCTCAATGGAGTGCTTGCCATGCTGAAGAAGCTTTTGATGCTTTGCGTTGCGTTGGCGTTGTCGCTATCGGCCGGATTCGCGGCGGCCGTCGAAGTGAATTCCGCCGATCAGGCGGCGCTCGAGTCGGTCAAGGGTATCGGCCCGGCGCATGCGAAAGCGATTATCGACGAACGCTCCAAAAACGGTCCGTTCAAGGACGCCGATGATCTCGCCGCGCGCGTCAAAGGCATCGGCAACAAATCGGTGATCAATCTCGAAGCGGCCGGCTTGACGATCAACGGCTCGTCCACGCCGCCTACCGGCGCCAAGGCCGCCACGAAGTCGAGCAGCACCGCGACCACCAAGGCGGCGCCGGCAGCCACCACCGCGGCGCCGGCCACGGCCGCGACCACCGCGCCGGCCGAAGCATCCGGCACGAAACCGTCGAAGTCGAAGAAGAAGAGCAAGGCCGCGGCGTCCGAAGCGGCGGCGGCGTCCGCGCCGGCCACCGCGGCCGCGGCCAGCGCGCCGGACGACGCATCCGGCACCAAGTCCTCGAAAAAGAAGGCGAGGAAGAGCAAGGCTGCATCGGCCGCGGCAGCCTCCGGCGGCGCGTAACACGGGTTGAGCGCCGGCGGCACGACGGCCCGTGCGATCATGCGCGATGAACGCGTGATGAACACCCCAGGCTGTCCTGCCGCCGCCCGCCTTCCTTCCAACGGCGCCGCGCAACCGTGCGGCGTTTTCACCCGCTGACCCGTCAAGCACGTGTCGGCATTCAAGAGAGACCGTCATGAGCCTACTCGACACCATCGGTTCCCTGATTGGCAAATCGCCCGAAGGCGGCGGCCAGCAAGCGCTGGTTGCAGCCGCACTCGAATTCGTCAACAGCCAGCCGGGCGGCCTGAACGGCCTGATCGACCGCTTCAAGGAAAAGGGCCTCGGCGACGTCGTGTCGTCGTGGGTCAGCAACGGCGAGAACCAGCCGATCGCCGCCGACGCGCTGCAAGGCGTGCTCGGTTCGGAAACCGTCACCAACCTCGCGGCGAAAGCCGGCGTGCAACCGGACCAGGTCAGCGGCCTGCTCTCGCAGATTCTGCCGCACGTCGTCAACGCGGCCACGCCCGAAGGTGAAGTCCCGGCCGAGGGCAAGCTGAACGCCACCACCGTGCTGGGCGCGCTCGGCGGCCTGACCGCGCTGTTCGGCAAGGGCACCGCGTAAGCGCTTCCCCCCGCGCCGCGCCCTGCCTGAACAGCAAAAGCGCGGCAAAAAAACGGCAACGAAGTCACCTTCGTTGCCGTTTTTTAACGTCCGTCGCCGGCTGGAAACGGCTCGTATCGCAGCCGTTCCCACCGCACCTGCGTCGCTTAATGCACGACGCGTTCGAACACCAGCTCGCCATTTTCCAGCTCGACCGGAATCACGTCCTTCGGACCGAACTTGCCGGCGAGAATCAGCTTCGCGACCGGGTTCTCGATCTCCTGCTGGATCGCGCGCTTCAACGGCCGCGCGCCGAACAGCGGATCGTAGCCGACCTTGCCGACGTGCTCGAGCGCCGCGTCCGACACCACCAGTTGCATGTCGAGCTTGGCAAGCCGTTCATGCAGACGCCGCAGCTGAATCCGCGCAATCGACTGGATGTTCGAGCGGTCGAGCGCATGGAACACCACGACGTCGTCGATCCGGTTCAGGAACTCGGGCCGGAAGTGCAGTTTCACTTCTTCCCAGACCGCGTCCTTCACCGCTTCCTGCGGCTCGCCGACCATCGACTGGATCACCTGCGAACCGAGGTTCGAGGTCATCACGATCACCGTGTTCTTGAAGTCCACGGTACGGCCCTGGCCGTCGGTCATGCGGCCGTCGTCGAGCACTTGCAGCAGGACGTTGAACACGTCCGGATGCGCCTTCTCGATTTCGTCGAGCAGGATCACGCTGTACGGCTTGCGGCGCACGGCTTCGGTCAGATAACCGCCCTCCTCGTAGCCGACGTAGCCCGGCGGCGCGCCGATCAAGCGAGCGACGCTGTGCTTCTCCATGAACTCGCTCATGTCGATACGGATCAGGTGATCTTCCGAATCGAACAGGAACGACGCCAGCGCCTTGCACAGCTCGGTCTTGCCCACACCGGTCGGCCCGAGGAACAGGAACGAACCGTACGGCCGGTTCGGATCCGCGAGACCCGCGCGCGAGCGGCGGATCGCATCGGCCACCGCGCTGATCGCCTCGTCCTGACCGACCACGCGGTCGTGCAGTTTTTCCTCGATCTGCAGCAGCTTTTCGCGCTCGCCCTGCATCATGCGCGACACCGGAATGCCGGTTGAGCGCGACACCACTTCGGCGATTTCTTCCGCACCGACCTGCGTGCGCAACAGCCGCGGACGCGTCGGGTTGTTCTGCTCTTTCGCTTCGGCCTGAGTCACTTCCTTCAACTGCGCCTCGAGACCCGGCAGCTTGCCGTACTGCAATTCGGCGACCTTCTCGAGCTTGCCTTCACGTTGCAGGCGCGTAATTTCCGCACGCGTCTTGTCGATCTCTTCCTTCAGTTGCGCGCTGCCCTGCACCGCGGCTTTTTCCGCCGTCCAGATTTCTTCGAGGTCCGAATATTCGCGGTCCAGCCGCTCGATTTCTTCCTCGATCAGTTGCAGACGCTTTTGCGACGCTTCGTCCTTTTCCTTCTTGACGGCTTCGCGTTCGATCTTCAACTGGATCAAACGACGGTCGAGCCGATCCATCTCTTCCGGCTTCGAGTCGATTTCCATCTTGATCTTCGACGCGGCTTCGTCGATCAGATCGATCGCCTTGTCCGGCAGGAAACGATCGGTGATGTAGCGATGCGACAGTTCAGCCGCCGCGACGATCGCCGGATCGGTGATGTCCACGCCGTGATGCAGCTCATATTTTTCCTGCAAACCACGCAGGATCGCGATGGTGGCTTCCACCGTCGGTTCGTCGACCAGCACTTTCTGGAAGCGGCGCTCCAGCGCGGCATCCTTCTCGATGTACTTGCGATACTCGTCGAGCGTGGTGGCGCCCACGCAATGCAGCTCGCCGCGCGAGAGCGCGGGCTTGAGCATATTGCCCGCATCCATCGCGCCTTCGGCCTTGCCCGCGCCGACCATGGTGTGGATTTCGTCGATAAAGACGATGGTCTGCCCTTCGTCTTTCGCGATGTCGTTCAGCACGGCCTTCAGCCGCTCTTCGAACTCGCCGCGATACTTGGCGCCCGCCAGCAACGCCGCCATATCGAGCGACAGCACGCGCTTGCCCTTGAGCGTTTCCGGCACTTCGCCGTTGACGATGCGCTGCGCGAGACCTTCGACGATCGCGGTCTTACCCACGCCCGGCTCGCCGATCAGCACCGGATTGTTCTTGGTGCGGCGCTGCAGGATCTGGATCGAGCGACGGATTTCGTCATCGCGGCCGATCACCGGATCGAGCTTGCCGGCCCGCGCGCGCTCCGTCAGATCGACGGTGTACTTTTTCAGCGCTTCACGCTGGCTTTCGGCGTCCTGGCTATGCACTTGCGAGCCGCCGCGCACCGCGACAATCGCGCTTTCCAGCGACTTGCGCGACAAGCCGTGCTGACGCGCGAGACGGCCGGCTTCGCCCTTGTCGTCGGCGATCGCGAGCAGGAACATCTCGCTCGCGATGAACGTGTCGTTGAGCTTTTGCGCTTCCTTGTCCGCCTGGTTCAGCAGGCCGGTCAGTTCGCGGCCGATCTGCACGTTGCCGTCGGTGCCCTGCACTTGCGGCAGCCGGGTGATGGCATCGGCGAGCGCCGTTTGCAGCGCCTGAACGTGCACGCCGGCACGCGAGAGCAGCGAGCGCGCCGAGCCATCCTGCTGGGCGACGAGCGCCGACAGGACGTGAACCGGTTCAATGTATTGATTGTCATGGCCGACGGCCAGACTCTGCGCATCCGCCAGCGCTTCCTGGAATTTAGTGGTGAGTTTGTCGATTCTCATCAAGAGACCTCCAATTTCGATTACCACCAAAATGAGGCGTTTTAGGCAGGTTTCAAGCGCGTTTCTGCACCGAGCGGCAATTATTTAACGCTCGATGCGACGGAAAACCGCGCCACCGGCTTCAGGTCAGCGGCGCGGGGCTCTGTTCCGTCGGAGCGGCCGGCACGATCGGAATGATGCTGCTCAAGCCGAGCAGCGCGGCCAGCGGGCCATGCGGCCCCGCCATCTCGCCGATGGTATGACGGTCCAGTTCCGCGAGGAAGGCGTTGCGCGCCGCCTCGAGCGCGCCTCGCAGACGGCACTGCGGTGTAATGACACAGTCGCGACGCTCACCGTGCTGATCCGGCAGGCAGCCGACCAGCGCGAAATCGCTTTCCGTCGCGCGCACGACCTCGCCCACGCTCAGCGCGATGGAGCACTCGGCGAGCCGCAGGCCGCCGTTGCGCCCGCGCACGGTCTCGACCCAGCCGAGTTCGCCGAGTTGCTGCACCACCTTCATCAAATGATTCTTGGAGATTCCGTACGCGTCCGAAATATCCTGAATCGTCGATAGTCCCTCGCCACGGACCGCGAGGTACAGCAGGACGCGTAGAGAGTAATCCGTATAGTCGGTCAGTCTCATAAGTGCAGGTGCCGCGATGAGCGCAAGCCGCGATCCGGGGATAACCGCGTCGATGCAAAGGTTGCCGGGGCCGTCGCTTCGCCATAAGATGCAGGCGCTACGCATATTTTTTTATTCTGCGCTGACTGGCGGAGTTTGTCTTTCGGCAGTAATGGTAACGTTTTCCGCATAAGCCGTTCGCACGATAAGCGAGGTATTCACGCGTTGTGAGCCATTGCCGGCCGCCAGAGGGCGCGTATGGCGAACCACCACGAATCGCAGCATTTTCTGGAACCAGCATGAACCCGTCTTTCCCCGCCGCGCCGGTTGTCGAGCGCGCCGCCGAGCCTACCGAAGCGAATATCCGCGAACTCGTCTACGGTTTTTACGACCGCGTGCGCGCTGATCCGCTACTCGGCCCCGTGTTCGAAGCGACGCTGGCGGGCCGCTGGGACGACCATCTGCCCAGGATGTGCACGTTCTGGGCGAGTCTCGTATTGGGCGCGAAGCAGTACGACGAGTGACTCGCGGGGGCTGAGGGTTTAATCCTCGGCCTGATTGCCCGATTCGATGCCCCAGCGGGCGAGCGCGGCGTCGTCCGTCACGCGGGCGTCGACCCAGCGCTCGCCGGACTCGGTCTTCTCTTTCTTCCAGAACGGCGCCTGGGTCTTCAGGTAGTCCATCACGAATTCGCACGACGCGAAGGCGTCCCCGCGATGCGCGGCGGTGGTCGCCACCAGCACGATCTGGTCGAGCGGACAAAGCTTGCCGACCCGGTGCACGATCAGCACCTCGATGCCCGGCCACCGCTCGCGCGCGCTCACGACGATCGCTTCCAGCGACCTCTCCGTCATGCCGGGATAGTGTTCGAGCTCCATCGTTTCGACCGCGCTGCCGTCGTTCAGATCGCGCACGGTGCCGACGAAACACGCGACCGCGCCGATCTTCGGATTGCGCGCGCGCAACGCGGCCACCTCGGCGGTGAGGTCGAAATCTTCCGTCTGGACGCGAACGGGCATCTCTGGCTCCTGTGCAGTTGAGCGGCGATCCGGCGCGTTCAGCCGCCGGTGACGGGCGGAAAGAACGCGACTTCGCAGCCTTCGGTGACGCGTGTGCCGGCGCCAGTCATCACGTGGTTGCAGGCCATCCGCAGCGCGCGGCCTTCGGCGAGCGTGTCGGCCCAGATCCCGCCGCGCACGCGCAACCACGCGCGCACGTCGCCGACGGTCGCGATGCCGTCAGGCAGATCGACCGTTTCGTCGGCCGTGTCGAGCGCTTCGCGCACGCTCGCAAAATAGCGGAGTTGAATCTTCATCGGATACCGCCGGTTTTTTGCCGGCCTCAGTTCAGCAATTCGGAAAAAGGTATGAAGCGCACGGTCTCGCCGGCGCTGATCGCGTGGTTCGGCGGATTGTCGATCAGGCCGTCGCCCCAGACGGTCGAAGTCAGCACGGCCGAGCTTTGATTCGGAAACAGATCGAGGCCGCCGGCCGGATTGATGCGCGCGCGCAGGAACTCGTTGCGGCGGTCGGCCTTGCTCTGCGTGAAATCCGCGCGCAACGACAGCGCGCGCGGCACGACCGTCTGCACGCCGGCCAGACGCAGGATGAACGGGCGCACGAACAGCAGGAAGGTCGCGAAACTGGACACCGGGTTGCCCGGCAAGCCGATGAAGAAGGTTTCCGCCGATGCCGACACTTGCGCCGGAGCCGAAGCCCGCGCCAACTCGGCGGCATTTTCCCGCCCCAAAGCGCGGCGCACCACGCCGAACGCGAGCGGCTTGCCCGGTTTCATCGCGATCTGCCACATCGCAAGACGCCCTTCCGCCTCCACCGCCGGCTTCACGTGATCTTCCTCGCCGACCGATACGCCGCCGCAAGTCAGGATGAGGTCGTGCGCCTGGGCGGCTTCACGCAGCGTGGCGCGCGTGGCGTCGAGCTGATCAGCGACGATGCCGTAATCGGTAACCTCGCAGCCCAGGTTTTCCAGCAAGCCGCGCAGCGTGAAGCGATTCGAGTTGTAGATCGCGCCGGGCTTGAGCGGCTCGCCCGGCATGGTCAGCTCGTCGCCGGTGAAGAAAACGGCGACCTTCACGCGGCGGCGCACCTGAAGCTCGGCGCAGCCTACCGACGCCGCAAGCCCCAAGGCCTGTGGCGTGAGCCGCGTGCCCGCCGGGAGAATGATCGAGCCGCTGCGGATGTCCGCGCCCTGGGCCGTGATCCATTCGCCGGGGTTGGGGCTGTGCAGGAGCGTGACTTCGTCGCCGGCGGCTTCGGTCTGCTCCTGCATCACGATGGCGTCCGCGCCTGGCGGCACCGTTGCGCCCGTGAAGATGCGCGCCGCCGTGCCCGGCTTTAACGGCTGTGGCGCGTGGCCGGCCGGGATGCGTTGCGAGACCGCCAGGCGGCGGTTGCCGTGCGCCGTCAGGTCGGCGGCTCGGACCGCGTAGCCGTCCATGGAACTGGTGTTCATTGGCGGGACGTCCAGCGGCGACGTGACGTCGGCCGACAGCACGCGGTTCAGCGCTTCCAGCGTGGGGATCGTCTCGGTGCCCGCGATCGGGCTCGCGGCGCCAAGCAAAGTCGCCAACGCTTCGGCGGTGGAGAGCATCGGAGCGCGGGGCGTGGAGGTGGACATCTCTGGTTTCGAAGCCGCAGGTGAAAAGAATATTGTAGCGGTCGATGGAAGCGGCATGTGCGCCTTGGCGCGACGGCGGTTTTTTTCGGTGTTTGGCCGCCCGCCGCGATGATTCGCGGCAAGCGCCCGTGCTTGCGTCGGACGAATCTGCGTGAACCGCAAAACTCACGCTCGCCGGTGCTTACCCGCCCGTGTTCGCCACGATGTAGTCCTTCACGCGCTGCACGTCCGCCGGCAGCACCTCGAAACGCTGCGGCAGCGACTCCAGGCCCGAGAACGCGGCCGGACGCTCCGGCTCGCGCAGCAGCGCTTCACGGATCGTCTCGCCGAACTTGATCGGCTGCGCCGTCTCCAGCACGATCATCGGAATGCCCGGCTGCAAATGCTCGCGCGCCACCTTCAGGCCGTCGGCCGTGTGCGTGTCGATCATCGTGTCGTAACGCTCGAACACGTCGCGGATCGCTTCCACGCGATCGTCGTGGCTGCTGCGGCCCGATACGAAACCGAATTCCTTCACGCGCGCGAAGTCGCCGCTCGCTGCGAGGTCGAAACCACCCTTTTCCTCGACGTCGCGGAACAGTTGCAGCACGCGCGCCGGATCGCGACCCAGCAGGTCGAACACGAAGCGCTCGAAGTTCGACGCCTTCGAAATGTCCATGCTCGGGCTGCTCGTGTGATACGTCTCGACCGCCTTGCGCACACGATAAATGCCGGTGCGGAAGAATTCGTCGAGCACGTCGTTTTCGTTCGTCGCGACCACCAGCTTCTCGATCGGCAAACCCATCATGCGCGCGATGTGACCCGCGCAGACGTTGCCGAAGTTGCCCGACGGCACCGTGAACGACACGCGCTCGCCGTTCGACCTGGTCGCGGCAAAATAGCCCTTGAAGTAGTACACGACTTGCGCCACGACGCGCGCCCAGTTGATCGAGTTGACCGTGCCGATCTTGTACTTCGCCTTGAACGCATGATCGTTCGAGACCGCTTTCACGATGTCCTGGGCGTCGTCGAACACGCCTTCAACCGCGAGGTTGAAAATGTTCGGATCTTGCAGGCTGTACATCTGCGCGGTCTGGAACGCGCTCATTTTCTTGTGCGGCGACAGCATGAACACGCGGATGCCCTTCTTGCCGCGCATCGCGTATTCAGCCGCGCTGCCGGTGTCACCCGAAGTCGCGCCGAGAATGTTCAGCGTCTCGCCGTGCTTCGCCAGCGCGTACTCGAACAGGTTGCCGATCAGCTGCATCGCCATGTCCTTGAACGCGAGCGTCGGACCGTTCGACAGCTCCAGCAGCGACAGCGGCGCGCCGTTTTCGATGCCGAGCGTCTTCAACGGCGTGATTTGCGCGGCGCTTTCGTCGTCGCGCACGTTGCAGTACGTCCCGGCCGTGTAGGTCTTGCGCGTGAGCGCACGCAGATCTTCGGCGGGAATGTCGTCGCTGAATTTCGACAGGATCTCGAACGCGAGATCGGCGTACGGCAGCGTGCGCCAGCGCGTCAGTTCGTCGCCGGTCACGCGCGTGTATTCGGCGGGCAGGTACAGGCCGCCGTCTTTCGCGAGACCGCCCAGCAGGATATCGGAGAAGGTATGGCGCTCGCCGGCTCCGGCGCCGCGCGTAGAAAGGTAGTTCATAGTTCGGCCTAGTTCAGCGCTTCCATGCGCAGCTTCGTGACTTGCGAGACGACGGTCTGCAACGCTTCGATCGTCCTGATCGCGGCGTTGACGTTCTTTTCAACCGTCTCATGCGTAATCAGGATGATGTCGGTTTCGCCCTTGCCGTTCGCGTCGACCTGCTCCGATTCCTTCTGCAGCAGCGCGTCGATCGAGATGCCGGTATCGGCCAGAATGCGCGTGATGTCGGCCAGCACGCCGGTCACGTCCGCCACCCGCAGACGCAGGTAGTAGCCGCTCGTCACTTCGTCGATCGGCAGGATGGGGGTGCTCGACAGGCTGTCCGGCTGGAACGCCAGATGCGGCACGCGATGCTCCGGATCGGCCGTGTGCAGGCGCGTTACGTCGACCAGATCGGCGACCACCGCGGACGCCGTCGGCTCCGCGCCCGCGCCCTTGCCGTAGTAGAGCGTCGCGCCGACCGCGTCGCCATGCACGACGACCGCGTTCATCGCGCCTTCCACATTCGCCAGCAGACGCTTCTCCGGAATCAGCGTGGGATGCACACGCAATTCGATGCCCTTGTCGGTGCGGCGCGCAATGCCGAGCAGCTTGATGCGGTAGCCGAGTTCCTCGGCGTATTTGATGTCGATCGCGGCGAGCTTGCTGATGCCTTCGACGTACGCCTTGTCGAACTGCACCGGCACGCCGAACGCGATCGCGCTCATGATGGTCGCCTTGTGCGCGGCGTCCACGCCTTCGATGTCGAAGGTCGGATCGGCTTCGGCGTAGCCCAACTCCTGCGCGGCCTTCAAGGCGGTCGCGAAATCCAGGCCGCGGTCGCGCATTTCCGAAAGGATGTAGTTCGTCGTGCCGTTGATGATGCCCGCGATGTACTGGATGCGATTGGCCGTGAGCCCTTCACGCAGCGCCTTGATGATCGGAATGCCGCCCGCCACCGCCGCTTCGAACGACACCATGACGCCGTTGGCGCGCGCCGCTTCGAAAATCTCCGTGCCGTGCACCGCGAGGAGCGCCTTGTTCGCCGTGACCACGTGCTTGCGGTTCCTGATCGCGCGCAGCACGAGATCGCGCGCCACGCCCGTGCCGCCGATCATTTCCGCCACGATATCGATCGACGGATCGTCCACCACCGCGTTGAAGTCATCGGTCAGCGCCACGCTGCCGGCTGCGGCGCCGAGCGCCGCGGTCGCCTTGGCGGGATTGCGCACGGCAATGCGCGCGATCTCGATGCCGCGGCCCGCGCGGCGTTTGATTTCTTCCTGATTGCGGCGCAGTACCGTGAAGGTGCCGCTGCCTACCGTGCCGAAGCCCAGCAGTCCAACTTTGATCGGTTCCATGCAGCGTGTGTTTTCGAGTAGATGATTAAAAGGAAACGGGTGCCGGGTGCTGCGCGCCATGCGCCATATTGTGCGCTAGGCCGTGTGACGTTTGCGGTAACCGTCGAGAAAGCGCGCGATCCTGTTGATCGAATCCGCGAGATCGTCCACGTTCGGCAGGAACACGACGCGGAAGTGATCCGGCGTTTTCCAGTTGAAACCGGTGCCCTGCACGAGCAGCACGCGCTCTTCCAGCAGAAGGTCGAGGATGAACTGCTGGTCGTCCTCGATCGGATAAACCTTCGGGTCGAGGCGCGGGAACATGTACAGCGCCGCTTCGGGCTTCACGCAGCTTACGCCGGGAATGGCCGTCAACATGTCATACGCGAGTTGGCGCTGTTTGTACAGGCGCCCGCTCGGCACGATCAGGTCGTTGATGCTCTGATAGCCGCCGAGCGCGGTCTGGATCGCGTACTGGCCGGGCACGTTCGGGCACAGGCGCATGGAGGCGAGAATGCCGAGCCCTTCGAAGTAATCCTTGGCGTGGCGGCGGTTCTCGCCGGTCAGGCCCGAGATGAACATCCAGCCGGCGCGGTAGCCGCACGAACGGTAGCTCTTCGAGAGGCTGTTGAACGTGACGGTGAGCACGTCCTCGGAGAGCGCCGCCATCGACGTATGCACCTTGCCGTCGTAGACGATCTTGTCGTAGACCTCGTCGGCGAAAATGACGAGGCCGTGCTGGCGGGCGATCTCGATCAGGCCGAGCAGCAGTTCGTCCGAATACAGCGCGCCCGTGGGGTTGTTCGGGTTGATGACGACAAGCGCGCGCGTGTTCGGCGTGATTTTCGCGCGAATGTCGTCGAGGTCGGGCATCCAGCGGTTCGCCTCGTCGCAGATGTAGTGCACCGGCGTGCCGCCCGACAGGCTCACGCCGGCGGTCCACAGCGGATAGTCGGGCGCGGGCAGCAGTACTTCGTCGCCGTCGTTCAGGAGGCCCTGCAGCGCCATCACGATCAGTTCGGAGGCGCCGTTGCCGATGTAGATGTCGTCCAGTTCGACGCCGTGCACGCCCTTTTGCTGCGTGTAGTGCATGATCGCCTTGCGCGCGGCGAACACACCCTTGGAATCCGAGTAGCCGGAGGAGCCCGGCAGGTTCAGGATCATGTCCTGAATGATTTCGTCGGGCGCCTCGAAGCCGAACGGCGCGAGATTGCCGATGTTCAGCTTGATGATGCGGTGGCCTTCTTCTTCGAGCCGCTTCGCATGTTCGAGGACGGGCCCGCGAATGTCGTAGCAGACATTCAACAACTTGTTGGATTTGAGAATCGGTTTCACGGCGGGCACTTCATCCTGGTTAATAAGCTCGAGGCTTGGGCGAACAAGCGGCGGCGGCAACGCCGGGCCGGGCAAGTTCGCCGATACGGGGAATTCGGGCGCGGCACGGCCGGCAACGGCCGCCAGACGCGGATTGGGCCGCCTTTTCGATCCGGGTAGCGCCTGCGGCGGATTGCGCCGATGCAGCAGCAAAACAGACGAAAACCCGACGAAATGCGGACGAACAGCGGAGCAAAACCGACAGGTAGCCGGTTGGCCGCGCCCGTGTCCTCAGCGCGGCTTATGACGGCACCTGAGGCGGCACTTGAGCGAGGGCGCCGCAAAGCGGCTAAAAAGTTATAATTTAGCGGATTTTGGCCGACTTCCGCAATGCACCAACCGCAACGGCAAGCCTTTTCGGCCGCTTCTGTCACGCTCGCGTGTCCCACTCGCGTCGACTCGCCCTGCCCCGGCTCCGCCCGGTCAGGCCGGCAACACGCATGATGTCTCACGACGACTTCGGAAACCAATTTGAAATTACATCAGGACGCAAGCGGCGCGCTCAACACCGTCACCGGCTACGGCGCCGACTATGTCGAAATCAATCTGGTGCGCCATTCGGGCAGCATTCTCGTGCTGCCGGAGGCGCCTGTCATCCCCTGGCCCGTGTCCTCATTCGACCAGTTGAGCGCCGAGCACTTCGCCATGCTGGTGGATTACGCGCCCGAAGTGGTCGTGTTCGGCAGCGGCGAGCGGCTGCGCTTTCCGCATCCGCGTCTGACCGCCGCGCTCACCGCCAAACGCATCGGCGTCGAAACGATGGACTTCAAGGCCGCCTGCCGCACCTACAACATCCTGATGGCCGAAGGCCGCAAAGTCGCGGCCGCGTTGCTGATCGAAGCTTAGTGACGCCTGCTTGGTGACGCCCGCTTGGTGACGCCTGTGTCCGCGCCTCGTCGGGGAAGTTGCGGTGCCGGCACGCGCCGCCATGCGCGGCATCCGAGGCGTTCCGGGCAGCCAGATGGCCCGCTCGCCCTGGCCGCGTCACGGCCGATAACGTACACTGCGCGCCATTTCCAAAATAACACCGCCTCGCCGCCCACGCGGCGTCGCCCAAAAGGTTGAAATCCATGAACGATACGCCGTCGAGGCTACCGCTCAATCGCACCACGATCCTGCTGCTGGTGCTGGCCCTCGCCATGGTCTGGTTCGTGCCGCTCGGCTGGCGCCATCTGCTGCCGAGCGACGAAGGCCGCTACGCCGAAATGGCGCGCGAGATGTTCGTCACCGGCGACTGGATCACGCCGCGCTACAACGGCTACAAATACTTCGAGAAGCCGCCGCTGCAAACCTGGTTGAACGCGCTCACCTTCGCGTGGTTCGGCATCGGCGAATGGCAGGCGCGGCTCTACACCGCGCTGACCGGCTTCGCCGGCGTGCTGCTGATCGGCTTCACCGGCGCGCGCGTGTTCAACGCGGCGACGGGCGTGTTCGCGGCGATCGTGCTGGCGACCTCGCCGTACTGGAACCTGATGGGCCACTTCAACACGCTCGACATGGGCCTGTCGTTCTGGATGGAGCTGACGCTGTGCGCGCTGCTGCTCGCGCAGCGCCCCAATCTGCCCACCGCCCACACGCGGGCATGGATGTGGGTCTGCTGGGGCGCAATGGCGCTGGCCGTGCTCTCCAAGGGTCTCGTCGGCGTGATCCTGCCGGGCGCGGTGCTCGTGCTGTACACGCTGATCGCCCGCGACTGGGCCGTGTGGAAACGCCTGCATCTGATCGGCGGCCTGATCGTGTTCTTCGCGATCGTCACGCCGTGGTTCGTGCTGGTGCAGCAGCGCAACCCGGAATTCCTCAATTTCTTTTTCATCGTTCAGCAGTTCAAGCGCTACCTGACGCCCGAACAGAACCGCCCCGGGGCCTTCTACTACTTCGTGCCGGTGTTGCTGGTGGGCTTCCTGCCGTGGCTTTCGGTGACGGTGCAAAGCATTCGCCACGCATGGCGCCTGCCGCGCCAGCCGAACGGCTTCGCCCCGGTGACGATGATGCTGATCTGGACGGCGTTCATCTTCCTGTTTTTCAGCGCGTCGCATTCCAAGCTTCTGTCGTACACGCTGCCGATCGCCCCGCCGATCGCGCTGGTGATCGGCATGTACCTGCCGCTCGTCACGCGCGACCAGTTGCGCCGCCATCTGGCCGGCTATGCGCTCTTTCTCGTGGTGGCCGCGTTTGCCGCGCTGTTCCTGCCGCGCTTCGGCAGCGCGCGTAATCCGGCCGAGCTGTATGCCGAATACCGCACCTGGGTGCTGGCGGCGCTCGCCGTCGCTTTCGTGCTGACGCTCGCCGCGCTGTGGCTGAACCGCCGCAGCCGGGCCGGCAGCCTCGGCGCAGTCGCGACCTTCGGTGCAGCGTGGCTGTTGCTCGGCACGATCGCCGGCACGGGTCACGACGTGTTCGGCCGGCTGAGCTCCGGCGCGCCGCTCGCGCCCGCCATCAAGGCCGAGATCGCGAAATTGCCGGCGGATACGCCGTTCTATTCGGTCGGCGTGCTCGATCACACGCTGCCGTTCTACGTCGGGCATACGACGATCATGGTCGAGCATGCCGACGAGCTGGCGTTCGGCGTTTCGGTCGAACCGCAGAAATGGCTGCCGTCGGTCGACGCCTGGGTCGAGCGCTGGAAGTCCGACCGCTACGCGCTCGCGCTGATCCCGCCGCCGACCTACGACAGGCTCCTGAAGGAAGGACTGCCGATGCAAGTGATCGCTCGCGACTCACGCCGGGTGGTGGTGATGAAACCGCCGGCTGCGCCCGGCGCGACGCCGAATGCAATGGCGCCCGTAGAAAAACCACAACAATGACCCCATATCAGGACCTGACCGTTCGATGAACCCGATTTCGCTCTTTTGTATTCTTGCCGGCGTGACGTTGAACGCCGGCGCGCAGTTGCTGCTCAAAGCCGGAACCAATGCCGTTGGACACTTCGAATTCAGCCGTGCGAACATCCTGCCCATCGCCTTTCGTCTTGCGACCCAGCCGCCGATCATCGGCGGGCTCGCCTGTTATGTGATCAGCGTGGTCGTGTGGGTGGTGGGACTGTCGCGGGTGGACGTGTCGATCGCCTATCCGATGCTGTCGCTCGGCTACGTCGTCAATGCGTTCGCGGCGTGGTATCTGTTCGGCGAGGTGATGTCGGTACAGAAGCTGGTGGGCATCGGCATCATCCTGATCGGCGTGGTCATACTGGCGCGCAGCTAGGCGCCACGCCCCGCGCCCCGGCTTGCGCCTTGCGCGGACTGACGGCGTTGCTTGCCAACGGCGGTCCGGCGAGAGTTGAGTGGCACAAGATACCGTAAGCCGGGTGTCACACCGGCCAAGCAAAATGTAAGGTTAACCGCGTTATGCTGTGCGGTTACCGCCCTTTTTAGCCGTCACCCTGGATTTGCGCGCCGTCGTGCCTTTCGTGCCTTTAGCGCCTTTCGGGTTGCGCCCCTTTCATCGAGCGATGCATTCATGAGCCAGTCAACACTCCCGTTCCTGCCGTTTGTCAAACCTGAGATCGATGAAGAAACGATCCAGGGCGTCGCCGACGTGCTCCGCTCCGGTTGGATCACCACCGGCCCGCAGAATCAGAAGTTCGAAGCGGCGCTCTCCGAATTCTGCGGCGGCCGTCCGGTTCGCACGTTCAATTCGGGCACGGCGACGCTCGAAATCGGGCTACGCATAGCCGGCGTGGGCGAAGGCGACGAAGTCATCACCACGCCCGCGTCGTGGGTCTCGACCAGCAATGTGATCTACGAAACCGGCGCGACGCCGGTGTTCGCCGACATCGATCCGCTCACGCGCAATATCGACCTCGATCTGCTCGAGAAGGCCATCACGCCGCGCACCAAGGCGATCATTCCGGTGTTTCTGGCGGGCCTGCCGGTCGACATGGACCGGCTCTACGACATCGCGCGCGCACACAAGCTGCGCGTGGTCGAAGACGCCGCCCAGGCGTTCGGCTCGACGTGGAAAGGCGAGCGCATCGGCAAGATCGGCGACATGGTCTCGTTCAGCTTCCACGCGAACAAGAACCTGACCACGATCGAAGGCGGCGCGCTGGTGCTGAACAACGAGGAAGAAGCGATCCTCGCGCAGAAATACCGTCTGCAAGGCATCACCCGCACCGGCTTCGACGGCATGGACTGCGACGTGCTGGGCGGCAAGTACAACCTGACCGACGTCGCCGCGCGCGTCGGCCTCGGCCAGTTGCCGCATCTGGAGCGCTTTCTTGCGCAACGCAGGAAACTTGCCCGCGCGTACTTCGCCGGTCTTGAGGGCGGCGCGGCGCTCAAACTGGGCATCGGCCTGCCGTTGGCGGACTTCGAGAACAGCAACTGGCACATGTTCCAGATCACGCTGCCGCTCGAAAAACTCTCCATCGACCGCGCCGGCTTCATGGGGCAGCTGAAGGAGCGCGGCATCGGCTCGGGCGTGCACTATCCGGCGATCCACCTGTTCTCGCTGTACCGGGCACGCGGCTTCAAGGAAGGGATGTTCCCGCACGCGGAGCGCTTCGGCGCCGCCAACGTCACGCTGCCGCTCTTCACGCTGATGAACGAAGGCGACGTGGCGCGGGTCTGCCGCGCGGTCAATGAAATTTGCGAACAATACGGAAAATAAGCGGAAATGATTTATACGGAACATCGCGCCGTCGCACCGGAAGTGTCGATCATCATTCCGGTGTACAACGAGGAGGCCGGGCTGGCCGCGCTGTTCGCGCGCCTCTACCCGGCGCTCGATGCGCTCGGCACGTCGTATGAAGTGATCTTCATCAACGACGGCAGCCGCGACAAATCCGCCGCTCTGCTCGCCGAGCAGTTCCGCGCGCGGCCCGACACGAGCCGCGTGATCCTGCTGAACGGCAACTACGGCCAGCACATGGCGATTCTGGCGGGCTTCGAGCAATCGCGCGGCGAGATCGTCATCACGCTCGACGCCGACTTGCAGAATCCGCCGGAGGAAATCGGCAAGCTGGTTTCGAAGATGCGCGAAGGCTTCGACTACGTCGGCACGATTCGCCTGCAACGCCAGGACAGCCTGTGGCGCCGCAAGGCGTCGCGCGCGATGAACCGCCTGCGCGAGCGCATCACGCGCATCAAGATGACCGACCAGGGCTGCATGCTGCGCGCGTACAGCCGTCACATCATCGACACGATCAATCGCTGCGGCGAGATCAACACGTTCATTCCGGCGCTCGCGTACACCTTCGCGCAGAATCCGGTCGAAATCGAAGTCGCCCACGAAGAGCGATTTGCCGGCGAATCGAAGTACTCGCTGTATTCGCTGATCCGCCTGAATTTCGACCTCGTCACCGGCTTTTCGGTGGTGCCGCTGCAGTGGCTGTCGTTCATCGGCGTGATCCTGTCGCTCGGTTCCGCGGCGCTGTTCGTGCTGCTGCTGATTCGCCGCTTCATCATCGGCGCGGAAGTGCAAGGTGTGTTTACGCTGTTCGCCATCACCTTCTTCCTGCTCGGCGTCATCATCTTCGCGCTCGGGCTGCTCGGTGAATACATCGGCCGGATTTATCAGCAGGTGCGCGCGCGTCCGCGCTATCTGGTGCAGACTATTCTCGAGCAGCGCGACGGCGCCGCCGTGAGCGAAGCGCCGCGTCAAACGGTCGTGCAGGCCGTGCAAACGGCGCCGGTCAATCAGGGGCCCAATCAATGAAACCGCGCGCGGTCGTATTCGCGTATCACAACGTCGGCGTGCGCTGCCTGCAGGTGCTGCTCGCGCGCGGCGTCGACGTGGCGCTGGTCGTCACGCACGAAGACAGTCCGACCGAAAACATCTGGTTCGGCAGCGTCGCTACGGTTGCGGCCGAGCACGGCATTCCGGTCGTCACGCCGGCCGATCCGAAGAGCCCGGAACTGCGCGCCGCGGTGAGCGCCGCGCGACCGGACTTCATCTTCTCGTTCTACTACCGCCACATGTTGCCGGTCGACCTGCTGGCGCTCGCCGCGCGGGGCGCCTACAACGTGCACGGATCGCTCCTGCCGAAGTACCGCGGCCGCGTGCCGACCAACTGGGCGGTGATTCACGGCGAAACCGAAACCGGCGCGACGCTGCACGAAATGGCCGCGAAGCCCGACGCCGGCGCGATCATCGCGCAAACGCCGGTGCCGATCCTGCCCGACGACACCGCCGCGCAAGTATTCGACAAGGTCACGGTCGCCGCCGAACAAACGCTATGGCGCGTGCTGCCGGCGCTGCTGGCGGGCGAAGCGCCGCATCTGCCGAACGATCTGTCGCAAGGCAGCTACTACGGCGGGCGCAAGCCGGAAGACGGCCGCATCGACTGGACGCAGCCCGCGCAGCAGGTCTACAACCTGATCCGCGCGGTCGCGCCGCCTTATCCCGGCGCTTTCACCGACATCGGCGAGCGGCGTTTCATCGTCGCCCGCGCGCGTCTGGCCGTGCCGGGCGCGCTCCGCTCGGATTTGCCCCCGGGCCTGCACGTAAGCGATAATGCCGTATTCGCGATATGCGGCGACGGTCGCGCGATCGCCATCCACGAATTGCGGCACCAGCACGACGGCAGCGAAACCGTCGTCACGCCGGCCGAATTCGCCCAGCTCATCCAAACTCCCCGTCATTCATGAAAACCGAAGGTTTCGCCAAAAAAGTCCTGATTCTGGGTGTGAACGGCTTCATCGGCCATCACCTGTCCAAACGCATTCTCGAAACGACCGATTGGGAAGTCTTCGGGATGGACATGCAGACCGAACGTCTGGGTGACCTGATCAACCATGAGCGGATGCACTTCTTCGAAGGCGACATCACGATCAACAAGGAGTGGGTCGAGTATCACATCAAGAAGTGCGATGTGATCCTGCCGCTGGTCGCGATCGCCACGCCCGCCACCTACGTGAAGCAGCCGCTGCGCGTGTTCGAACTCGATTTCGAGGCGAATCTGCCGATCGTGCGTTCGGCCGTCAAGTACGGCAAGCACCTCGTGTTTCCGTCGACCTCCGAGGTCTACGGCATGTGCTCGGACGAGCAGTTCGACCCGGAAGAATCGCAGCTGTCGTATGGCCCGATCAACAAGCCGCGCTGGATCTACGCGTGCTCGAAGCAGTTGATGGACCGCGTGATCTGGGGTTACGGCATGGAGGGCCTCAACTTCACGCTGTTCCGTCCGTTCAACTGGATCGGCCCGGGCCTCGACTCGATCTACACGCCGAAGGAAGGCAGCTCGCGCGTGGTCACGCAGTTCCTCGGCCACATCGTGCGCGGCGAGAACATCAGCCTCGTCGACGGCGGCGCGCAAAAGCGCGCGTTCACGGACATCGACGACGGCATCGGCGCGCTGATGAAGATCATCGAGAACAAGAACCGCGTGGCGACGGGCAAGATCTACAACATCGGCAACCCGACCAACAACTTCTCGGTGCGCGAGCTCGCGCACAAGATGCTGACGCTGGCCGCCGAATTCCCGGAATACGCCGAGACCGCGAAGAAGGTGCAACTGGTCGAAACGTCGTCGGGCGCATACTACGGCGCGGGCTACCAGGACGTGCAGAACCGCGTGCCGAAGATCGACAACACGATGCAGGAACTCAACTGGGCGCCGAAGTCGACCTTCGACGAAGCACTGCGCAAGATTTTCGAAGCGTATCGCGGCCACGTCGCGGAAGCACGCGCACTCGTCGAACAGCAATAAGGCTGATCCTTGGCCCGTATCGTCCTGAAGATCGACGTCGACACGCTGCGCGGCACCCGCGAAGGCGTACCGAATCTCGCGCGCATCTTCGACCGTTTCAAGGCGCGCGCCACTTTCCTCTTCAGCCTCGGACCCGACCACACCGGTTGGGCGATGCGCCGCGTGTTGCGGCCGGGCTTTCTGAAGAAGGTGTCGCGCACGTCGGTGGTCGAACACTACGGCATCAGGCAACTGATGTACGGCGTGCTGCTGCCCGGTCCTGACATCGGCGCGCGGGCGGCGGCGGAGATGCGGGCAATTCATGAAGCCGGCTTCGAATGCGGCATTCATACGTGGGATCACGTGTACTGGCAGGACAACGTGCGCTCGAAAGATCGCGCGTGGACCGCGGCCCAGATGCAGAAAAGCCATGACCGCTTCGTCGAGGTGTTCGGCACGCCGCCCGTCACGCACGGCGCGGCCGGCTGGCAGATGAACGGCCACGCGTTCGAACAGATCGACGCGTGGGGCATGCGTTACGCGTCCGACGGCCGCGGCCATTCGCCGTATCTGCCGGTGGTCGGCGGCAGGACGCTCGCGCATGTGCAGATGCCCACCACGCTGCCCACGCTCGACGAAGTGCTGGGCGTGGACGGCGTCGACGAGCACAACGTCGCCGCATGGATGTTGAAGCACACCGAAAACAATCCGCACGATCAGGTGTTCACGCTGCACGCGGAACTCGAAGGGCAAAAGCTCGCCCCGATTTTCGAACAGCTGCTGGACGGCTGGCGCGCGCAAGGCCATACCTTTGCGACCATGGGTGATTACTACGCCACGCTAGACCGCAGCACGCTGCCCACGTACCCTGTTACGTGGGGCGAAATTCCAGGCCGCTCCGGCGAGTTGATCGTCCAGCCCTCCTGACTGGTCGACCGACAGCCGGGCTCTGACGGCCCCGACCGCCGCGCGAAAGTATGCCCACGCCGCATTCACCTTCCCCAAAAGCATCGATGCCAGGCCGACGCCGCCGCAAGCAATCATCCATTCGGCGCCGGCCATAACAACCGGAGAACCTCGTGCCCATCGCAGTCGACCAACCCATCCCCGACTTCACCGCCCCCGCTACCGGCGGCGAGATCACGCTGTCCAAACTGCGGGGCAAGAAGGTGGTGCTGTATTTTTATCCGAAGGACAACACGCCGGGCTGCACGACCGAAGGTCTGCAATTCCGCGATCTGTATCCGAAGTTCAAGAAGGCCGGCGCCGAAATTCTCGGCGTGTCGCGCGACAGCCTGCGCTCGCATGAGAACTTCAAGACGAAGCTCGAATTGCCCTTCCCGCTGATCTCGGACCCTGAAGAAACGCTGTGCGCGCTCTTTAACGTCATCAAAATGAAGAAAATGTATGGCAAGGAGGTACGGGGAATCGAGCGCTCCACGTTCCTGATCGACGGTGAAGGCGTACTGCGCCAGGAGTGGCGCGGCGTGAAGGTGCCGGGGCACGTCGACGATATTCTGGAGGCTGTACAAGCGCTGTGAGGCGCGTTATATTGGGCCGCAATGAGTGCCTGTCCACCCCATTCCTTCCGCGGCTGTGCCGGACTTGACAGTGGTCTTGTCGAAGTCGTGAGGCGCAACGCGATGACCGTAGGCGAGCCGCTTGCCCCGTACGCCGGGGCGGCGGCTTTTTTAATTGCGCGCAGCCGTTCGTTCACTCGGCCGCGCGTTTCCGTTAAGGAGCCGATCGAAGACCAGGCGAACCGGCATCTCTAGACCGAATGCGCGCCTCCGGGCGCAAACTGCGTGCGCACTCACTGGCACCGGCAGAATGCGACAGGCGGCGCACGATATGTGACCCGATTTTTTTGAGGGAAACCATGCCTTTGCCTACCCCCCCCAGCAAGCTCGGCAATCTCCTGCCGCCTGACGAATACAAGGCCAAAGCCGCCACGCCGGCGCGCTCCGCCGCGAAGAAACAGGCTGGCGACGGGGACACCGCGGAGCCGGCCGATTACGGCCGCGCGAACGTCGCCAAGCCGATGGCGCACGCCGCCAATGCCGCGACCACTTTGCGGCCTGTGCCGGCATCGTCGGCTTCGCCTGCTTCATCCGCAGGCGCCGAAGCCGCGCCGGCGCCCGGCGCATCGGCGCCCGGCCGAAAATCGAAGCAGACGGCCGCGTTGCTGCAACCGGTTCCTGCCGCTCGTCCGCAAGCCGAACCGGCCACACCTGTAGCTGAAGCGCGGCCGGTCGTCGCACGCGCGCCGAGCGCGAAGCAGCCTGCCGCAAGCACACCCGCAGTCGCGGCGCCCAGCACGCGCGGCACCGGCAAGAAACGCGGCGCCGCCACCGACACGCTCGAAATGCAGAAGCTCTTCGTGCTCGACACGAACGTGCTGATGCACGACCCAAGCTGCCTGTTCCGTTTCGAGGAGCACGACGTCTATCTGCCGATGATGACGTTGGAAGAACTGGACAACCACAAGAAGGGCATGTCGGAAGTCGCGCGTAACGCGCGCCAGGTGAGCCGCACGCTGGACGCGCTGGTGGCGAACGCCGGCAACATGTCCGACGGCATTTCGCTCGCGCGTCTGGGCAGCCGCGAGGCGTCCGGGCGTCTGTACTTCCAGACCAAGCTCACCGCCATCGAGCCGGTGGAAGGCCTGCCGGAAGGCAAGGCCGACAACCAGATTCTCGGCGTCGTGCGCGCGTTGCAGCGCGACCGGATGGATCGCCAGGTCGTGCTGGTGTCGAAAGACATCAATATGCGCATCAAGGCGCATGCGCTCGGCCTGCCCGCCGAGGATTACTTCAACGACCAGGTGCTCGAGGACAGCGATCTGCTGTACTCCGGCATCCGCGCGCTGCCGCAAGACTTCTGGACCCGGCACGCGAAGGGCATGGAGAGCTGGCAGGACACGAAAACCGGCACCACGTATTACCGCGTGACGGGACCGCTGTGCGCCTCGATGCTGGTCAACGAGTTCGTCTATCTGGAGCCGCAGAATGGCGAGCCGACGTTTCACGCGCTGGTGCGCGAACTGAACGGCAAGACGGCGCTGCTGCAAACCTTACGCGATTACGGCCACCATAAGAACAACGTATGGGGCATCACGGCGCGCAATCGCGAGCAGAACTTCGCGCTGAATTTGTTGATGAATCCAGAGATCGACTTCGTCACGCTGCTGGGTCAGGCGGGCACCGGCAAGACGCTGGTCGCGCTCGCGGCCGGTCTCGCGCAAGTGCTCGACGACAAGCGCTACAACGAGATCATCGTGACGCGTGCGACGGTGCCGGTTGGTGAAGACATCGGCTTTTTGCCGGGTACGGAAGAGGAAAAGATGCAGCCGTGGATGGGTGCATTCGACGACAACCTCGAAGTCCTGCAAAAAACCGACGACGCCGCCGGCGAATGGGGCCGCGCCGCGACGCAGGAGTTGATCCGTTCGCGCCTGAAGGTCAAGAGCATGAACTTCATGCGCGGCCGCACGTTCGTGGACAAGTATCTGATCATCGACGAGGCGCAGAACCTGACGCCGAAGCAGATGAAGACGCTGGTCACGCGCGCGGGTCCTGGCACGAAGATCATCTGTCTGGGCAACATCGCGCAGATCGATACGCCTTACCTGACGGAAGGCAGTTCGGGCTTGACGTACGTAGTCGACCGCTTCAAGGGCTGGGCGCACAGCGGGCATGTGACGCTGGCGCGCGGCGAGCGTTCGCGTCTCGCGGACTACGCGTCGGAAATTCTTTAAGTTTCAATTAGTTAGCGTTAGATCAAAGCCGCGCCCGGAGCAATCCGGACGCGGCTTTTTCATGGGCCGCGCGTTCCGTTCAGGCCACACTTAGCGCACGAACTTCAAGTAATTTGTCAAGAATTCTTGCCGCAGCCATGTTCTGCGGGCTACCATCCCGACATCGTTCGCCATTAAACGGGCGTTTACCGCTCCCGTGGTCTTCATGCGCCGACTCGCCTTTTCGCTGCTGACCGTCCTGCTGCTCGCCGCCTGTGCCGGCGCGCCGCAAAAGACGTCGCGCGGGTCGGGTTCATCGGTAGTGGTCGCGAATGGCGCTTATCGCGCGCCGCCGGCGGGCTTTCCGAATTTCGTCGATCACAGCATCGGCCGCGAGGAAATCTCGATTCAGGCGATGAGCCTGGTCGGCATCCCCTACCGTTGGGGGGGCAATACGCCGGATAGCGGCTTCGATTGCAGCGGCCTCGTTCGCTATGTCGTCGCGCGCGCCGCGTCGGTGAATCTGCCGCGGACCACCGCCGATATGAGCGGACGCGGCGAATCGATCGAGCCGGACGAGATTGCGCCGGGCGACCTGATCTTCTTCAATACGACGGGGCGCGCGCATTCGCACGTCGGCATCTACGTCGGCAAGCTGCGCTTCGTCAATGCGCCGTCGACGGGCGGCACCGTGCGGCTCGATTATTTGACGAATCCGTATTGGGCCAAGCGCTTCGACGGTATTCGTCGCGTGGCCGCGCCGGCCGCGAAACCGACTCCATTCGATACGCCGAGCTATCAGGCGGCGGCGCCGCAGTCGGAACGTGTCGCGCCGGCAGTGCAGGCGGCGGACGCGGGAGCGGCGGCTTCGCTGGCATCGGCGCCGGCCAGGACAATGCCGACTCAGACGTCACCGGCTTACGCGGCAGGTTCGCTCACGCCGCAA
>WNGR01001534.1_pt1 | contig 25857 bp, 26 predicted proteins | sample 5407581 | NCBI WGS metagenome assembly WNGR01 (sample SAMN13153383, study PRJNA577476) | soil metagenome | isolation source: 80 cm soil or saprolite under Garry oak tree replicate 2 | place: USA:California | collected 2016-06-15
GAGGCGATGACCCTGTTCATCAACAGGGATGCGCTGGCAGCCAGGGACCAGCCGATTCCCCAGACTTTCGACGAGCTGCTTGTCGCCGCCAAGGCGGTCAAGACCAACGGGATGTCGGGGATCGCCATGCGGGCCCAGGCCGGCGGCAATTCCTCCCCACCGGCCATGGGCTTCGTGTTCTCCTACGGTGGGGCCATGGTCGAGCACAACAGGGTCGCTTTCGCGAGCCCGGAGGCGATCGCGGCCGTCGAGATGTACGGACAGCTGCTCAGCCAGGCCGGGCCTGCCGGCGTCGGCAGCTATGAATGGTACAACGTGCTGGACGACTTCCTGCAGGGGCGGACGGCGATGGCAATCGACAGTAGCAACTTCGCTACCGACATCTCCAATCCAGCGAAAAGCCGTGTCGCCAAGCAGGCTGGGTTTGCAACCTTTCCGCATCTCGCCGGTCGCGGACCCGTCCCCTTCATGTCGCACTGGCAGGCGTGCATCAATTCCAAATCCCGAAACAAGCGGGCGGCTTTCCTGTTCCTGCTCTGGGCGACGAGCAAGGCGACCTCGTTGCGAACTGCTGCAGCGGGGCTGGCGACGACACGCGTGTCGGCCTGGTCGAGCGAGGGCTTCAAGAAGGCGTTCGGCTCGCAGGCAGCAGAGGCGGCGCTGACCAACTTGCAGAATGCCGATGTCGACCGCGCCAAGGCGATCCTTTTCCATCCGCAATCGAGACCGATCCTGGACGCCTTCATGATCGGCGTGAATGAAGTGGTCAACGGTGCGAAATCGGCGAAGGATGCGATGACGGGCGCAGCCGAAAGGGCCAATGCGGCGATCCGCGGGTAGCGGCGATGCGCTGTCGAGAGATGCAAAAATCAAGCACAGAAAAATCGAACGATATTCACGCAAATCACCCGCGGGCCCTGATGCACTGCATAGAACCGGTCTGCTAGCGAAAACTAGTTGCACACCTCGTAGGACCCACCGGCGGCAGCGTTTGAGGCGGCCCTTCCTGCGATAAGTCCGTTGACGAGCCGACATCCTTTTTGCACCGGGCGACAGCCCGCCGAGTTGCAAAAGATCTGCCCACTCGCCTCCGGCTTGGACGGCGAAGATTCGGTTGCCTTCCGCTCCGCGTCACGCCGTGACGCGTTCTCGCGCGTCGCGACCGGCTTCTTGTCCGGAATTTTCTCGCATTCATTATCATCACCGACGTGATAACCTGCCCGGCACGTGATCTTCGCGCATTGATCGCCGTCTGCCTTGAAGCCGAAATTGCAAACGAGCGGGCAAACGCGTCCCGGCTTCGCTTTCAGCGCATCGAGGGCATCGACCCTCGCGAGCTTCACGTCGAACTGAGTGCCGGCATATTTGTTAAAGAGCGTCAGTGAGCGCTGCGATGCGGCGCTCCAGTCGCCGTCCGCAGCGGCGGACAGGCAGCCAACGCGGCGCAATTCGCTCTGTACGGATTTCGTCAGATCAACCGCCGATAACGCCGATGTCGGCGAGGCCGAGAGCGCGGCCACTTTCTGGTTCTCGACCTCGGGTATCTGCCGCTCGGCTGTCTGCTTTGCGGCCTGTTCGGTCGACGCCTTCTCCGCAGCTTGTCTGGCGACGAGCTCGACCCTGGCCTTCTCCGCCGCCTGCTTTTCGGCCAGCGCTTTTGCGGCGGCGGCCTCGGCGACCTTGCGCTGCTGCTCGGCCGCCTCAGTCCTCGCCTGCTCGATCTGCTTCTGCTTCTCCGCCGCGATCCGCACCTCTTCGGCGGCCTTGGCCGCCGCAGCCGCCTTGTCCTGCTCGGCCTTCTGAGCGCGTTCGGCAATAAGCCTTGCCTTCTGCTGCTCGGCCGCATTCGCTTTTTGTTCGGCCGTCGCGCGCGTCTCTTCAGCGGCGATCTTGTTCAACTGGCCCTTGGCCAGGTTGGCGTAGAAGCCCTCCGGATACGCCGCTAGAAACGCTTCCCAACCGTCGCGCGTGGCAAGCTGCAGCGCGAGCTCGTAATCCCTGCGAATGGCATCCTGGGGGTTAGCCTGCGGACCGGTCGCGGCCGGCTTCACCGCGACCAACGGCACATCGTCGCCGCCTAGCGAGCCGTACACATAGGGCTCCTGCTTGTAGCTCGTGCTCTTGAGCACGTCGTCGCGCACGAAGCCGAAGGCCTTGCGCAGGTCCAGGCCCGGTTTCGGCAGGTGCTCGACCAGCGCGGTGGCGAACGGACTGTTTCTGGAATCGCCGTCGGACGCCGTCGAACCCGCCTTCGCCGCGAAGGCAATCATGGTGTTGGGGCTGGTCGGCTCGACCTTGGCCAACCCACGCCCGACAGCGCGCGAAGCCAGCGTGCGCTTCATCGTCTTCGCGAACGGGTTGTCGCGGCAGGCGTCCAGGATGATCAGGCGCAGCTGCTTGGCGGGCTCGACCGCGAACAGTGCACGCTCGACTGGAATGGTCTCATCGAGAACGTCGCCGTCGGTCTCGAGCGTGGCGTCAATCGGAACGAGATAGTTGTTGCCGTCGAGCTCGATGCCGTGGCCGGCGTAGTAGATCACCGCCATGTCAGCATCGCGCGTCCTGCCGGCAAACTCACGCAACATGCGCCGCATCTCACTGGCACTGAGATCCAGCCTGACGTCCACGGAATCGAAGCCGGCCTTCTTGAACATGCCGCCGACCAGGGTCGCATCATTCACGGGATTGCCCAGCTTGGGCGCGCTCTTGTAGGCGGAATTGCCGATCACAAGCGCCACCCGCCGGTCGGCATGCGCCGGTCCGCAGGTAAGGCCAATGGCAAATATCAACAAAGCAAATAGCCGAAACGGAATCACTTGCGTCCCCCCCGGATGCAATTCCACGAGACTATTCCGAGCATCGCCGATTGCCAATTCTTCCCATGTGATGTCTGTCACATAAAGCCTCATGGACGGCTTTATTTTCGGTGCGGCGAAGCGTCGCTCCCTGTCGAGCGGAGCCCAAAGCCAGATCCCCCTAGGCCTGCACCACCTCGTGCCGCATCACGAACGGCGCGAGCAGCGTGTGCACCTCACCGGCCACCACCTCGCGTTGGTCCGCTGGCAGGTTCGCAAGCGTAACGGTGGCAATCGAGCCGTGGCTACCATGGGCACCGACCTTGACCTTGCAATCGATGCCGCGCTCGGCGAGCGGTGTCAGCACCTTCGTGAACACGCGCTGCGCCGCGTCCCAGCGCAGTTGCGGCTTGAATACCTTGCCGACGCCGGTCACCGGCATCGGATCGATCGGGATGATCTGCACCGGCACTGCGGCGCGCTCCGGCGTGCGCTCGCGCACCCATGTCTCCAATTCGCCCGGTTCGACCTTGGCGCCAGGCTTCAACTGCACGTAACCGATGGGCAACTCGCCCGCATAGGCGTCGGGCTGGCCAACCACCGCAGCGAAGCCGACGGCGGGATGGCGGAACATGATCTCCTCGATCGGTGCCGGATCGATGTTGTGACCGCCGCGGATCACGAGGTCCTTGGCGCGGCCGGTGATCCAGAGATAGCCGTCGGCATCGAGCCGGCCGAGATCGCCGGAATTGACCCAGACCTCGTCGACGAAAGCGCCCTGGTTGTGCGCGTCGTTGAGATAGCCGCCGAACACGCCGGGCCCGGCCATGATGATGACGCCGATCTCATCAGGCGCGCAGTCGCGGATCAGGCGGCCATCGGCATCGAGCTGCACGATGCGCACGCGCGCGTAAGGCATCGGCAGGCCGACCGAGCCGAGCCGGATCGACCGTGACGGATAGGCGAGCGTGTGCACGCTCGAGGTCTCGGTCATGCCGTAGACCTCGACCACCGGCAGCTTGAGCTTGTCCTGGATCGCCGAGCCCACGGCGACCGGGATCGCCGAGCCACCACCCGCGGCATATTTCAGGCTGGAGATGTCGGCATTGCCGGGCGGCACCGCCAGCGTTGCGGCAAGCACCGTCGGCACGCTCGACAAGGCTTCGGGCTTGAAGCGCTCGACCAGTCCCCAGATGTTCTTCACCGAATTCGGATTGCGCCATCCGCTCGGCGACAGCACGACGAGCGAGCCGCCGGCCGAGAGCGTCAGCAGCACCTGCGTCAGCGATCCACCGACGTGAAACAACGGCATGCCGAACAGCATGTTGGCACCCGGCTTCGACCTCAGCAGCAGATTGAGCGCCCAGGCCTGATAGACTTGGTTGGCATGGGTATGCCGCACCAGTTTTGGCGTGCCGGTGGTGCCGCCGGTGTGGAAATAGGCCGCGATGTCGTGGCCTGCGATCTTGCGCCCGCTGATCAGCCGGTCGGATGGCTGCTGCTTGATCAGGTCGTTGAAGGCATAGACGCCGTTCGCCGGATCGCCGCCGCCAAACACCTGCACGATCGCCTTGAGATGCTTGAGTTGCGGCCTGATCTGCTCGACCTTCTGCCAGATATCGGTGCCCGGCATCGGCCCGAGCGCCACCAAAATCGTCGTGTTCGCGGCTTCCAGAATCTCCACGATCTGGTGCGGCTCGAGCAGGGGATTGACGGGATTGGCGATGCCGGCGGCCTCGGCGCCGAACAACGTCACGAAGGCATCGGGCACCAGCGGCAGCATGAAGCTGATGACGTCGCCCTTTTCCGCGCCGAGCGCGTGAAACATGTTGGCGGCCTGCGTCACGCGCGCGATGAAGTCGTGATAGGTGACCACGAGTGGCGTGTCGGCCGGATCGGCATTTTGCAGAAACTGGATCGCGGCCCCGTCAGGGTTGCGCGCCGCACCGAGCTTGATGGCATCATAGGTGCTCTCGGCCGCGACGCGATCCGCGTAAGGGACCTGCTCGAAGGCCCGGACCTCCGCGTCCGTCGCCAGGTCCGGATAGTCGTTGCCGATAAGCCGATCGAGCGCGTGGATGCCCGCCATGGAATTCCGTCCTCCCTCAGTTCAGTCCCTCAGCCCCTGTCTTTTGACATTTGGTTCAGGCGAGGCCTCGACCGATTGGCCAGTCGAGCAGGACACAATGATGGATGATTTGGCGTTCGTCCATGGCTGGATGCGACCGGCCACACGCGGCAATACGTCGTCGGCACGACCCGACCTATGCGCGATCCGGCCTCCAGCCCACCGCATTGAAGTCGGCCGGCGTGGGCATCACCTCGGGCTCCGCGGTTGCCTTTCGCATGATTGCGTCGGTACGATTTGAATCCGTGATCTCGATCGGCACGCTCGCCTTGCTCACGGCAAGGATGCCAATCAATTCCGGCGGCGCGGCCATCACGTAACGGTCCGCGGTATCGATCAACCGGAGCACCTCATCTCGAATGAAGGCAGCCGACCATTCGGACGGCATCCCTCTCACCGCAGCAAATTCCTCAGCCGGAATCGACAGCGCATGACGCCGGATCTCGTCGATCGTTCGACGCGGCGAGAAATTGGGCGGCTTGCCCGCTGCGGCAAGGACGAGCGGTCCCAGCGGACAATAGTCCCGGCCAATGGCAACAAGATCAGCAATATCGCGCGCCTTCGAGCGGCCGGCCGCCGCCAGCACCTTGTTGATGGCGAGGTCCGCCTGATGGAGCCGTGCTCCCCAGTCGTCGTCTTTCACGAGTGGAAAGAACCGAAGCCGCGTCTCCGCGAACCATTGGATGATCGTCGTTTCGGCGTCGCGCGAGATGGTCGCATCGACACAGCCATAGATGATGAAGTCCCGATGCGTCTTGAATCCGGCGGCGTCCAGAACGACCAGATCGGCCTTTGCGCTCTCGGTCACCTCTTCGTCGGTATCGTGGAAGATGTCGATGTCGTCGGAACGTCGCTCCCAATCCTTGTTGAGCATCAAACCGCCGGCAAGATAGCTGCTGTCCGAACGGTTCTTGGCGAGAAGACGAAGAATGTCGCTCTGCAATTTGCTGAGAGCCATCTCAGTTCTCCGCCGCATTGACGCGATCCAGCATTTTCCGACCCATCGCAAAAGCCCTCGCATCACCGCGATCGATCATGGCGCGGGCGGCCACCGCTGCACGCGACCGCAGATCGGGGAGCCGGTCGAGATCGACATTGTCGAGGATACGCGGTCCATAGAGACGAAGCGCGTTGTCGAGCAGCGATTGCAGATCCTTGGTCTGCCGGTGCTCCGCGCGCATGCGCGAGGCGAGCGCCAACACCTCGTCGCGCGCGGCCGGCGGGATCAGAACTTCGACGCGCACGAGATCCGCCGCACCGCCCTGGCTTCGATATTTCCTGACGCGCTTGTTCGCTGGGACCATTGACCATTTCACCCTTGCACCAACAGCCTATCACGCGTATCCCGGTTACGCAAATTTGTATCCCGGTTACATTATTAAACCATTGATATAACTTACTTTTGTACGGAGATCGTTGGAGGCAATGAACCTCTTGACATGATCAGCGGACCAAGGACTGGCAGCTTCCACGCCGAGAGGCGCCGTGCCGCGATACTCGAGGACACCATGACCAAGGCGCTGTGGCACCGAACCGGACGACTGATTGTCGCGCTTTCGATTGCCATGGCGATCGCCCTGCCCCGCCCCTCGGCCGCCGAGGACACCCAGCTCGACAAGATGCGCGCGAAGGTCTCGGCCTTCGTCGGCAACATGATGGAGAAGCTGGGCGGATCGCGCATCATCTACAAGGTCGACAGCGACGGCTTGCGCGAGGCCGTGGTCACGGATCTGCGCGACGACGTCTACAAGACCCTCAAGGAGGGCCGCATCGCATTCTCGGCCCTCAAGGTGAGCGACGGCGGCGTCGAAGTCACGATCGCGGACGCCAAGAGCCGCGACCAGCTCGTGCGCAAGCTCACGACGGACGCTGCGCCCCCACGCTCGCTCAAGATGACCGACGGCGGTGACGGCCTGCTCCGGCTCGCGCCTGCGGATGCCGCCTTCGCCAGTCAGCTGCACGATCTGGTCGAAGACTCCATCGCCATGATCGAGCAGCGCCTCAAGGATCTCGGCGTCAAGCTCGCCAGCGTCCAGCCGGACGGGACCGACCGCATCCGCATCTTCCTGCCGGGCGTGATGGAGCCCGAGCACGTAACCGCGGTCTTTGCCAAGAAGGTACGGGTCAGCTTCCGCATGGTCGACACCTCGATGCCGGCGGAGCAGGCGCAGCTCGGTGCGCCTCCCGCAGGCTCCGAGGTCCTGTTCGGCTTCAAGGATCAGCGCCCCTATCTGGTCGCAAAGGACAGCGCCCTCGAGGGTGACGACATCACCTATGCCGGTCCGGGTTTTGCGACCGGCACCAAGGATCCGATCGCCTCGTTCCGCTTCAATGGGCGGGGTACGCGGCGCTTTGCCCACGTTACGGAAGAGAACATCGGAAAGCCTTTCGCCATCGTGCTCGACGACAAGGTGATCTCCTCGCCCGTGATCCGCGAGCCCATCACCGGCGGCTCGGGCCAGATCTCCGGCAATTTCACCATGGAGGAGGCCAACAGCGTCGCCATGCTGCTGCGCGCCGGCGCGCTGCCGGGCCATCTGGGCCTCGTCGAGCAGCAGGTCGTCCAGCCCGCCGCCAAGCCGTAAGGCTGATATCGCCGACCGTCCCTTTCGCGCCGGCGGCCTCTCCGGGGCGTCACAGTCGACCCGCGGGCGCGAAAGCCCGAATCACGGGGCGCCCGAACCATACGGGCAGCGAACGGGCAATTGCCGAAACCGCCGTTCAGGCTAAAATTTGCCTCTTGCGGCAGGACGACCGAAAATTCCATTCAAGCGGTCGTCATTCGATTTCGGCTATACGTACCGAGAACACCGACCAGGACTGAAAGCCTCACGCGGGGACAATACCATGCCGTCCGGCAGCGCAGACGTTTCCTCGATCCTCGACCGCATTCTCGATGCGGCAACGGATAATCTCAGGATCGCGAAGATCCTTGTCCAGATGGGTCTCGATCCAAACAACGTGACCTACGACGCGATCTTCAATCGGTTGCTGGAGATCTTTGTCCACAACATTACGCTAGCCAATATGTTCGCTACGGTCGGCGCCGGCTTCTTCGTCGCCACCTTGCTGATGCGGACGATGGTGCCGCTGCGCGTCGCCAACATGATTGGCTGCGCATTCTTCGCCATTTTCGGTGCGCTCTCCGCCAATGTCTCGACGTTCGTCCTGTATCTGCTGCTGCTTCCGATCAACGCCGTGCGCCTGCGGCAGATGCTCAAGCTCGTCAAGAAGGCGCGCCACGCCGCCGAAGGCGACATGTCGATCGAATGGCTCAAGCCGTTCATGACCGAGCGCAAATATCGCCGCGGCGACACCCTCTTCAAGCTGGGCGATCCAGCCAACGAGATGCTCCTCACGGTCACCGGCAAGTTCCTGGTCAAGGAGATTAACGTCGAGATTCAGCCCGGCGCGCTGATGGGAGAGCTCGGCTTCCTGACACCGGACAACCGGCGCACCGGAACGATCGAATGCATCGAAGACGGACAGGTGCTGACGATCACCTATGACCGGCTGCTCGAGATCTACTTTCAGGATCCGCAGTTCGGCTACTATTTCCTGGTGTTGACCAGCCAGCGTCTGCTGCAAAACATCGAGCGCTTGCAGACGCAGCTCGCGACCGAACGGGCTGCCACCACGAACAGGATGGCGTGAACGGCGCAGCTGGCCCAGCGCTCCGCCGCTCAGCTCAAGAGCGGCGTCATGCCGGGATCACCCTTCTCCATCGCGCGCCGATAGGCTGGCCGTGCGCCGATCCGGCCAAGATAACTGACCACGTTCGGGCAGCGCGAAAGATCATATGGCTGGAAGTAGCGCATCGTCGTGAGCGAGAAACCCATCATGATATCGGCGGTGGTGAAGGTGCTGCCCGCCAGATACTCGGCATCGCGCACGCGCGCATCGACCAGATCGAAGATGCGGTCGATGCGCGCCCTGGTCGCAAGCAGCATCGGATTGTCCTCAGCGAGCTTGAGCCGGTTGAGAATCATCAGCCGACCCATGCCGGCTTGCAGCGTGCCGTTGGCAAAGTGAAACCAGTACAGGAATTGCGCGAAGCCGGGATCATCGGCGCGGAGCACGAGGCGGCCGTTGCCGTATTTGGCGATGATGTAGTCGACGATGGCGCCGGATTCGGCGAGCACGAGATCGCCGTCAGCAATGACGGGCGCCGCCCCGATCGGATGCAGCGCCTTGTAGTCTGGCGGCGCCAGCATGGTGACGGGATCGCGCGTGTAGTGCTTCAGCTCGTAGGAGATTTCCAGCTCCTCGCAGAGCCAGACGATGCGTTCGGATTGCGATTTGCCGAGATGATGAACGGCGAGCATGACGCCTCTCCCGTGGAGTTTGTCTGTTGGGCGAAACACCGCATTGTTTCGCCGGCTTGGCATGCCCCGTCAACTTTCGCGCGTGCCCCGGACGCGGCGCAGCGCTTCTTCAGCGGTGCGCTGCAGAGCCGGGGCCCAGCCTCGCAGGAAATATTGGCGACTGGGTCCCGGCTCTGCGCAGCAACGCTATAAGCGCGTTCACGCGCGTCTTCGACGCGCTATGCGCGTTGCAGCGCGTCCGGAACACGAGAGTGATTTACGCCTACCCCACCTCGTCCGTCACCATGCGCGCCACGACGCGGTCGCGGCGGATGAAGTGGTGCCAGAGGGCGGCAATTACGTGAACCGCGATCAGCGCCAGCAGCACATAGGCGAAGAAGATGTGGCGGTCCTCATAGGCGTCCGCCGCCGCGCGGTCCGGAGAGGTGAATTGCAGCACGTGAAACAGGCCGAAGAAGTCCGAGTAATTGGGCGAGCGCGCGCCGGAATGGGCCCAGCCCAGCATCGCGACCAGGATGACGACGAGATAGAGCGCGCCGTGGCTGATATGGGCGGCGATCTTCTGCCAGCGCGAGGTCTCGGCCGGGAGTGCCGGCGTCGGGTTGATGGCGCGCCAGACCAGGCGCAGCACGGTGAGCAGCAGGATCATGTAACCGATATCGGCATGGATCGAGCGATAGAAGAACTTGTCGGGACGCGCCGGGATATGATTCATCCACCAGCCGAAGCCGATCATGCCGAGGATCGCCAGCGCCAAAGCCCAGTGCAGCCCCCGGGCGACGCTGCCCCAGCCGGCCTTCGTGTTTCTGATCATGTCGGCTCCCCCGAAAATTTGCGGATGTCCCAAAACCGCAGCGCAGCATGGCTGCTGATAGCGGGAACGTGCGGCAATCGCGAAATGGAATCGCTCCAAATCGGCCTCCCGGGCCGGTCGCCGCAAAACGGCCCCAAAAACCGAATGGTAACCATGCAGAGATAGGGTGAGGGCGTGACTTATTCCCCGACGATCCTGGTGTTCGATTCCGGCCTCGGCGGCCTCACGGTGCTGCGTGAGGTCGTCGCCGCGCGCCCGGACGCGCATTACGTCTATGTCGCCGACGACGCCTTCTTCCCCTATGGCCACCACAGCGAGGACGAGATCATCGCCCGCGTGGTGCCGCTGATGGGCGAGCTGATCGGAACGCACGATCCCGATCTCGTCGTCATCGCCTGCAACACCGCCTCCACCCTGGTGATGTCGCATTTGCGCGCCGCCTATTCCGTGCCCTTCGTTGGCACGGTGCCGGCGATCAAGCCGGCCTGCGCGCAGTCGAGGACCCGCCGCGTCTCGGTGCTCGGCACCAAGGGCACGGTGAAGCGCGAATACACGAAGGCGCTGATCCGCGATTTTGCGCAAGGCTGCGAGGTCACGCTGGTCGGCTCGCCCGAGCTCGCTTCGCTGGCGGAAGCCGCACTCAGCGGCCACGCAATCGCAGACGGCGACATCCTCGCCGAGCTCACGCCCTGCTTCGTCGGCGATGCCAAGGACGCGGGCGCACGCACCGACACGGTGGTGCTCGCCTGCACGCATTATCCGCTGCTGCTGGACCGGCTGGAAAAGCTCGCGCCCTGGCCGGTCGACTGGATCGATCCGGCGCCCGCGATCGCCCGCCGCGTTTCGGATCTGCTCGGCCTGCACACTGGCGGCATCGTACAATCAGGCGCCGAGATGATCTTCACCTCGAACCGCGTGCACAGTCTCGCGGCAGCACTGACGCCGTTCTTCGGCGGCCGCGCGCTGGCCTGACTTTGCGGCTCAGCGGCGCGCTGCTAGGCTCCTGCCGTTGTCATCTCGCCGCAGGTCATCCCATGTCGGTCCCGACTACACCGCTGAACCGTCTCCGCCAATTGTGGCGCGAGGGCCGCCCCGCCTTCGGCGCGATCGCGACGATCCCGAGCGTGCAGACCGTGCAGATCATGGCGCGCTCGCTCGACTGGATCATCGTCGATCTCGAGCACGGGCCGATCGGGCTCACAGAAGCGCATGCGATGATCGCCGCCACGACCGGCACGCCCTGCACACCGCTGGTGCGGATCGCGGCGAACGAGCCATGGCTTGCCAAAGCGCCGATGGACATCGGCGCGTTCGGCATCAACTTTCCGATGATCACCAATCGCGCTGACGCCGAGAAGGCGGTGCGCAGCGTACGTTACCCGCCGCGCGGCGATCGGCTCTGGGGGCCGTTCCACGCGCCGTTCCGCTGGGGCCAGTCAATGCCCGACTACATGGCGGGCGCCGATGACGAGATGATCTGCATGATCACCATCGAGCATGTCGACGCCGTCAACCGCATCGACGAGATCATGGCGACGCCCGGCATCGACGTCGCGGTGATCGGTCCCGGCGATCTCGCCACCTCCATCAATAAGCGCGGCCAGATGGACGACCCGGAATTGCTCGCGCTGATTGCCCGCGCCGAGGCCGGCATCCTCAAAAGCGGCGTCCCGATCGGTGGCGTGGCGCGCACCGCCGACCAGGCCAACGCCCTGGTCGACCGCGGCTACCGCGCCATCGCGCTCGGCTTCGACTGGTCGCTGTTCCAGCGCGGCATCATGGCGGCGTTCGACGGGATCAAGCGCTGAGCGGCCTGAACCAAGCCGCTGGCGACGCCAGCGCCTTGATGCGGCGAACCGAGCCGTTCCAAGCGGGTTGGTTCATGCTAGAGCAGGCGGCGAGCGGGAGGTCCCCTCGCCGCACTTAATTTCAGCCTGTGGGAACCGGAGAACGATGCGCGGTCAACCGAAGAATATTTCGCTGCCGCGTCGCCTGATTATCGACCTCATGCGCGCCTCGATGGGCGTGCCCTTCGTGTCGCTGTCCCGCCCGCTCAATATCCGCCCGCTGCTCGAGGCCCGCGCCGGGGGAGCGGCGACGGCCGGCTGGGCCGCCATGTTCGTCAAAGCCTTCGCGCTGGTTGCCAAGGATGAGCCGGTCCTGCGCACCGTCTACGCCAAATGGCCATGGCCGACGCTCTACGAGCTCCCCAAGAGCGTGGCGCTGGTGGCCATTGCCCGAATCGAGGACGGCGAGGAATGCGTGCTGCCGGAGCGAATCGTGTCCCCGGAAGCCATGTCGCTGGCCGACGTCGACGCCCGGATCCGGCACGCCAAGACGGCGCCCATCGCCGATGTCCCGATGTTCCGGAAGATCATGCGGGCAACCCGCCTGCCGCTGCCGCTGCGGCGCCTCTCCTGGGCGGTGGGGCTGAATTTCGGCCGGCAGCGGGGCAACTGGTTCGGCAGCTTTGCGGTGAGCTCCGTGGCCGCCTATGGCGGCGGCGAGCTGCACCCCATCACGCCCGGCCCCTTTATCGTCAGCTACGGGGTGGTGGAACCTGACCAGACCATCCATGTCGTGATCCGCTGGGATCACAGGGTGACCGACGCCGCCCCGATCGCACGGGTCCTGAGCCGGCTGGAACAGGTCCTGAACACTGAAATCGCTGCCGAATTGCGCGCGGCCGGACCAAAGCCGATTCGGGCCGTTGGAACGTGATTCCAGGGTCATTCGCATTGACAGGACGGCCCAAACTCTCCTAAAAGCCCCCTGCTCGCGGGCCGATTTCGGCCCGCGAAGCGTTTCGCGACCCGTGGTCCTGCCCCCTATGCTTTGGGGATCGGACCTGTCGGTGCCGGGCTTGCCCGTCACACAGGAGGGCGCGTTTCCTCAAACCATGAACCTACAGAGGACGCGATGACTAAGCGCAGTGAAGCCAAGTACAAACTCGACCGCCGTATGGGCCAGAACATCTGGGGCCGCCCGAAGAGCCCCGTGAACCGCCGCGAGTACGGCCCCGGCCAGCATGGCCAGCGCCGCAAGGGCAAGCTCTCCGACTTCGGCGTGCAGCTCCGCGCCAAGCAGAAGCTGAAGGGCTACTATGCCAACATCTCCGAGCGCCAGTTCCACGGCGTCTATGTCGAGGCAAGCCGCCTCAAGGGCGACACCGGCGAGAACCTGATCGGCCTTCTGGAGCGTCGTCTCGACGCGGTCGTGTACCGCGCCAAGTTCGTCTCTACGATCTTCGCTGCCCGCCAGTTCATCAACCACGGCCACGTCAAGGTGAACGGCCGCAAGGTCAACATCTCGAGCTACCAGGTTAAGGTCGGCGACGTGATCGAGGTCAAGGAAGCTTCCAAGCAGCTCGCCCACGTTCTCGAAGCAAGCCAGCTCCCCGAGCGCGACACTCCCGACTATCTCGAAGTCGACCACGGCAAGATGACCGCGAAGTACGTGCGCATCCCCGGCCTCTCCGACGTGCCGTTCCCGGTGCAGATGGAGCCCCATCTGGTCGTCGAATTCTATTCGCGCTGATCATTCGGCAAATCAATCGCTCAAAGGCCCCGGTTTCCGGGGCCTTTTTGTTTGAGGCTGGCCACTCCACCTCACAAGCCGCCTGTGCTATGATCGTGACGGGTGGAGCTTGATCATGACGCGTCTTCTGGAAGAGGCTTTTAGCAAGGTTTCGGTGCTGCCCGATTCAGAACAGGACGAACTGGCGCGAGCTCTGCTGGAGCTTGCTGGTGTCGATCAACCGCCAATCCAGCTGACGGCGGCGGAAGAAGCGGATCTCGCCGAGGCGGAAGCTGAAATCGCCCGCGGCGAGCTTGCGAGTGCCGACGAGGTTCGCGCTATGTGGGCAAAGCACGGGCTGTGAATGTCCGTTACACGAAGCGGGCGCTCGCCCAGATCGACAAAGCCCTGACCTACATCGAGACGCGATCGCCCCAGGGAGCCGGGCATGTGCGCGACCGCATTGTCGCGCTCATCGCGCTTCTCCAGGATCACCCTTATGCAGGGCGACCGACCACTCGTGCATACGTCCGTCGCTTGCCGGTCAACCCTTATCCCTATCTGATCGATTATCGTGTGACCGCGACAGAAATCGTTATTATGCGGTTTCGTCACGCCCGCCCGGCGTCCACCCAGAACTCGCTGACCGCGAGTGAATGCCATTCCCTCAGGGAGCAATTTGATGCTCTACACCCCTCCCCCCGTCGATCCCAAGGCGCCGCCGGTGCGCATCAATCTGCTCTCGGACACGCAGACGAAACCAACGGCCGCGATGCGCGAAGCGATGGCGCGGGCGGAGGTCGGCGACGAGCAGGTCGGCGACGATCCGACCGTCAACGCGCTCTGCACGCGCGTCGCCGAGCTGCTCGGCAAGGAAGCCGCGGTCTACATGCCATCAGGCACGATGTGCAACGTCACGGCCACGCTGGTGCATTGCCGGCCCGGCGACGAGATTTTGGCGCATGAGAGCGCGCACATCATCGCCCGCGAAGGCGGCGCGCATGCGGCGATCGGCGGCTTCCAGGTCACGCAATTGAAGGGCGCCGACGGCCAGTTCACGCCGGAGACGTTCCGAAAAGCCCTGCACCCACGCACGCGCTACCAGCCGCCGCAGACGGTCGTCAGCGTCGAGCAGACCGCCAATATCGGCGGCGGCACGATCTGGAAGAAGGCCGCGCTCGACGAGATCGTCGCGATCGCGAGACAACATGGCCTAGTCACCCACATGGACGGCGCGCGCCTCCTCAACGCCACTGTCGCCAGCGGCATCTCCCCGCGCGACATGACAGCGGGCTGGGATTCGGCCTGGATCGACTTCTCCAAGGGCCTGGGTGCGCCGATCGGTGGCGTGCTCGCGGGCTCGCGCGCCTTCATCGATGCGGTCTGGCAATGGAAGCAGCGCCTCGGCGGCTCGATGCGGCAGGCCGGCGTCTGCGCGGCGGCCTGCATCTATGCGCTCGACCATCACGTCGATCGCCTTGCCGACGATCACGCCAATGCGCGCGCGCTTGCCCGCGGGCTGTCGCAGATCGCAGGCGTCGAGGTGCAGGAGCCCGAGACCAACCTCGTGTTCTTCAAGCCCGACGGCGCCGGCGTCGCGGGCGACAAGATGGTCGCCGCACTCCGCCAGCGCGGCGTGACGCTTGCAATGATGGACGGCCGCATCCGCGCCTGCACGCATCTCGACGTCAATGCGAGCCAGATCGAGGAAACGATCGGCTACGTCCGCGAGATCGTGCGCGGGGCGTAACTAGCGCCCCATCGCCTGATAGATCAGCGTCTTCAGCGCCAGTTGAATCCGGCCGCGCTGCGACGGGGTCTGCACCATGAAGATCCCGAACAGATCGTCTTCGGGATCGATGAAAAAGAGGGTGCCGCCAACGCCGTCCCAGCGATATTCGCCGAGCGGCCACGACGTGCCCGGTGGCACCGAGGTGCGGACGGCAAAGCCGAGACCGAAGCCGGAACTCCCGCCCGGATAATAGTTCTGGTCGCGCGCGATCTTCGTCTCGGGTCCAACATGATCCGACGCCATCAGCGCGATGGTCTCGGGCTTGAGATAGCGCCGGCCTTCATAGGTGCCGCCATTCAGTAGCATCTGTGCGAAACGGGCATAGTCGCCGACTGTGCCAACCAAGCCGGCGCCGCCCGACTCCCACTTCACCGGCCGCCTGATATCGCGAACTTGCGTTGTCGCATTGATGTTACGATCGTCCGGCATCGGCTCGGCAATGCGCGGAAATTTGGCGGGATCGGCGACGTAGAACGCGGTCTCGGTCATGCCAAGCGGATCGAGCAGCCGCTCCTTCTCGAACTGGAGCAGCGTCTTTCCCGAGATCACCTCGATCACGCGACCGAGCACATCGGTGGAAAAGCCGTAGTCCCACACCGTGCCTGGCTGCTCGACCAGCGGCAGCGTGGCGATCTTGGCGGCAAAGTCAGCGTTGCTGAGATTGCTGTCGAAGAGGTTGGCCGCAGCATAGAGCCCTCGCACCATGCCGCCGCCGTAATAGCCGTAAGGCAGCCCCGAGGTGTGACGGAACAGATCCTTGATCGTGACCGGACGATCGAGCGGCTCCAGCGCCAGCGCGATTTTGCCGTCGTCGACCTTCTTCTCGACGCCGACCTTCATGCCGGCAAAGCCCGGAATATATTTCGAGACGGGATCGTCGAGCGAGAGCTTGCCCTCTTCGACCAGCATCATCGCCATGACTGACGTGATCGGCTTCGACATCGAATAGAGCCGGAAGATCGTGTCCGCGCTCATCGAAATCTCGGTCCCGACGTCGCGGACGCCGAAATTCTCGTAATAGACCGGCTTGCCGTGCTGCTGAAGCAGCATAATCGCACCCGGAAACTTGCTGGTCGCGATCTCGTTCCTGATGTAGTCGGAGACTTTTGCGAGCCCTTCGGGCGAGAGCGTATGCGCGCCGCGTCCCTCGGAGCCCGCCTTAGCACCGATCGTACCGAACAAAAGGACGAGCGCCGCGATCAACGCGCGGCGCCCGCACATGTCACTTCTCCATGGCTTCATAGACCAGCTGCTTCAATGTCCGCTGCACGCGCTGGCGCTCGGTCGGGGTCTGCTCCAACAGGACGAAGAACATGTCCTGCTTGGGATCAATCACGAAATAGCAGCCGGAGGCGCCGTCCCATTTCAGCTCGCCGAGATCGCCGGGCGGCGGCGGCTTGGCATTGCCGGGATCGGTGCGGACCGCAAGTCCGAGGCCGAAGCCAAAACCGTCGCCGGGGAAGTAGAAATAATCGCGATCGACGCCGGAGTTCGGTCCGACCTGATCGGTCACCATCAGCTTGAACGTCTCGGGCTTGAGGATGGTCTTGCCGTCGAGGCTGCCGCCATTGAGCAGCATCTGCGTAAAGCGCTCATAATCGGCCATGGTCGTAACCATGCCGCCGCTGGCGAACTGGATCTTCTTGACGACCGTCGGATCGTTGATCCGCCCAACCCGGAAATCACTGTCGTTCGGCACCGGCTGCGCCAGAAGCTTCTGCTTCTCGGGATCGGTGACGAAGAAGCCGGTGTCGACCATGCCGAGCGGGCCGAGCAGCTTCTCCCGCTCGATCTCGATCAGCGGCTTGCCGGCCGCGATCTCCATCACGCGCGCCAGAATGTCGGTGGAATGACCGTATTGCCAGAGCGCGCCCGGCTGATTGTGCAGCGGCAGTTTTGCGATGCGCTCGGCGAACTCCGCGAGGTCGAAATCGCCGGCATAGATGTTGGCGTCGCGATAGGCCTTGCGGACCAGGCTGTCGCCGTAGAAGCCATAGGTGACGCCCGAGGTGTGAGTCATCAAATCGTGCACCGTCATCTGCCGGCTCAGTGGCACGAGCTCGAGCGACTTGGTGCCGTCGTCGGCCTTCTTCTCGACGCCGACCTTCAGATTGGCAAAGGACGGAATGTATTTCGAAACGGGATCGTCAAGCTTGATCTTGCCGTCCTCGATCAACTGCACCGCGACGACGGAAGTGATCGCCTTGCTCATCGAGAACAGGCGGAAGATCGTCTTGTCGGTGATCGGCGCCTTGCTCGCGACGTCCTGCACGCCGAAGGCCTCGTGATAGACCGGCTTGCCGTGCTGCTGGATCAGCACCGTTGCGCCGGCGATCTTGCCGGTCGCAACCTCGTTCTTGAAGAACTCACTGACCTTGGCGAGCTTGTCCTGATTGAAATGCGCGCCCGCCGGGACTTCGTAAGTCCCTTCTGCCCGCGCCAGAGACATCGCGCCAAGCGACACGAGTGCACCGCAGACAAATGAGCGCAGTCTAAAACTTGAATTCATATCCCCTCCCCGGAACACGGTCCGGCGGAGTGTACCGACCGCATCAGTCGGCACAAGGGCCGCCGTGCCGCACAAGCGCCTCGACATGGACGTCGGCACTCGGCTCCGAGAAGCAGCAAAAAACCACGCGGGTGACAGAGGGTGCCGTCGGCAGCGTTTCGATCGTCGTGCGGACCGCAATATCGGCGGCACGCTCGGCGGGAAAACGAAAAATGCCTGTCGAAATTGCGGGAAATGCCACCGAGGTCAGCTCGTGCTTCCGGCACAGCTCCAACGCGCGGCGATAGCAGGAGGCGAGCAGATCGTCCTCGCCGAGCGTGCCGCCGTTCCAGACCGGCCCGACGGTGTGGATCACATGCGCGGCCTTGAGCCGGTAGCCTTTGGTGATCTTGGCGTCGCCCGTCTTGCAGCCGTGCAGCATCCGGCATTCGGCGACCAGGTCGGGCCCAGCGGCCCGATGGATCGCGCCATCCACGCCGCCCCCGCCAAGGAGCGACGTGTTGGCCGCGTTGACGATGGCGTCAACGCTCAGCGTGGTGATATTGGCGACAATGACCTCGAGCTCCGCGCCGCCGATCCGGCGCGACAGCACAGTCACACGTCAGGCCGCGACCGCGACGCCCTTCTCGGACAAGAGCTGCTGCAATTCGCCGGCCTGGAACATCTCGCGGATGATGTCGCAACCGCCGACGAATTCGCCCTTCACATAGAGCTGCGGGATCGTGGGCCAGTTGGAGAAGGTCTTGATGCCGTTGCGCAGCTCGGCGGATTCCAGGACGTTGAGGCCCTTATAGCCGACGCCGATATGGTCGAGGATCTGGACGACCTGGCCGGAGAAACCGCACTGCGGAAATTGCGGCGTACCCTTCATGAACAGAACCACGTCGTTCGACTTCACTTCGTTGGCGATGAATTCCTCGATGCTCATATCCGTGTCCTTCTGGGGCGGAGCCCTCAACAATCACTCCGGGCCGGCTCGGCCGATCTAACCCGATACTCGGATATATATGTAGCCCAAACCGTTGTGCATCCAAAGTAAAATGCCGGCGAACAGCCCGGGGCGGCCGGTCCGGACGGCGCCGGCCCCATTGCATGATGGCACGAATATCATCACCGGGGAGGACTTTCATACCGTAACGGAGCCCCTATCTAGGACGAACCTTGGTTTTGGAACCGGGCAACGCCAACAACGTTCTCTTGTCCTGTTCTGGAGAAAAACGTGACGAAACAAGCCTCAGCTACGGCCGCCGCCCCGCTTTCGTCACCGTCCTCCGCCTCAGGCAACCTCGCCCAGCGGCTGGAAGACGCCTTTCTCGCCGTCCGCAACGAGACCGAGCACCGGGCCGCGCCGCTCTCGCCCGAGGACCAGCAGATCCAGTCCATGCCGGACGCGAGCCCGGCGAAATGGCACCGGGCGCATACCACCTGGTTCTGGGAGCAGTTTTTGCTCGGCGAGCACTGTCCGGGCTACCGGCCCTTCCACCCCGATTTCGCATTCCTGTTCAATTCCTATTACGTCAGCGCCGGCCCCCGTCATGCCCGGAATCACCGCGGCGACATCACCCGGCCGAGTGCCGATCAGGTCGGCGCCTATCGTCGATATGTCGATGCGGCGATCGTCAAATTTTTCCGCGAGGCCGGCGAGGACAAGCTTCGCGCCCTCGCTCCGCTGGTCGAGGTCGGGCTCAACCACGAGCAGCAGCATCAGGAATTGATGTTCACCGACATCCTGCACGCCTTCGCGCAGAACCCGATCCCGCCGGCCTACGATGCGGACTGGCGCTTCCCGGGCTCGACGCGAACGGCTGAAGACTGGCTGATACTGAACGAGGGCATCCACACCGTCGGCCATGTCGACGACAGCTTCCATTTCGACAACGAGAAGCCAGCGCATCGCGCTCTCGTCGGCCCCGTGAAGATCGCACGTCATCTCGTCACCAATGGCGAGTGGCTCGCCTTCATACGCGACGGCGGGTACCGAACCGCAACGCTCTGGCTGATGGACGGTTTTGCTGCCGTGAATAACGAGGGCTGGGATGCCCCGGGACATTGGCGCGAGGTCGACGGAAAGTGGCACGTGATGACGCTGGCCGGCCTCAAGCCGGTCGATCCCGACGCGCCGGTCTGCCACATCAGCTATTACGAGGCCGACGCTTTCGCGCGCTGGGCGGGAAAGCATCTGCCGACCGAGATGGAATGGGAGGTCGCGGCGCGCGCCGGCCAGCTCAACGACGCCTTCGGCATCGTCTGGCAATGGACCCGCAGCTCATACGCGCCCTATCCCGGCTACCGCGCCATCGAAGGCGCGCTCGGCGAGTACAACGGCAAGTTCATGGTCAACCAGCTGGTGCTGCGCGGCTCCTCGCTCGCAACGCCCGATGGTCACAGCCGTGTCACATACCGCAACTTCTTCTACCCGCACCACAGGTGGCAATTCACGGGATTGCGGCTCGCCGACTACGACTGAGTAAATCATCCGACGATCAATGCGCGCCGGACAGCGCGTTCAGGAGAGTATCATGAATGTGCACGCCAGCGCTTTGGCCGAAGCCCATCTTCCCGACGAGCAGACGACTGCATTCGCCCGCGAGGCCATCGAGGACCTGTCGCAGCAGCCGAAAAAACTGTCGCCGAAATATTTCTACGATGCCACCGGCTCGGAATTGTTCGAGGCGATCACGCGCCTGCCGGAATATTATCCGACCCGCACCGAGCTTGCGATCCTGAAGGAACGCGGCAGCGAGATCGCAAAAATCATTCCCGAACATGCAGCGCTGGTCGAGTTCGGCGCGGGCGCGACGACGAAGGTCCGCCTGCTGCTCAATCAGTGCAAGTTCGCAGCCTATGTCCCGGTCGATATCTCCGGTGATTTCCTGAAGGCGCAGGCCAACGGGCTCAAGCGAGACTTCCCCTCGCTCGGCATCTACCCGGTGGCAGCCGATTTCACCACGGCGTTCGAGCTGCCCAAGGCGGTCGCATCGATGCCCAAGGTCGGGTTCTTCCCCGGCTCGACCATCGGCAATTTTGAGCCGGAGCAGGCCCAGGCCTTCCTCAAGAGCGCACGCAAGATTCTCGGCGAGGACGCACAAATGATCATCGGCGCCGATCTCGAAAAGGAAGAGCGCGTGCTGCACGACGCCTATAACGATGCGGCCGGCGTCACAGCGCGTTTCAACCTTAATGTGCTGGTGCGGATCAACCGCGAGCTCGGCGGCAATTTCGACCTCTCCGCCTTCACCCACCGCGCGATCTACAATCGCGAGCGGCATCGGATCGAAATGCACTTGATCAGCAAGAAGAGCCAGACGGTTCGCATGCTTGGCACGAGCTTCTCGTTCCGGCCCGGCGAGAGCATTCACACCGAGAACAGCTACAAATACAGCTTCGAGCGCTTCGCCGCGCTGGCGCAGGGCGCTGGCTGGCGGGTGCGCGAGAGCTGGACGGATGCGGCGAAAATGTTTTCGGTGCATGCGCTGGAGGCGGCGGAATAAAGCCGCGCTCCTACGGGCGCTCGGCCTTGATGGTCATGGTTGATGGCTTGCGGGCCTGACCGGCCGGGATACCGCCTGTCGTCGTGACCAGGACGACGTTGCCGTCGATCCGGACGTCGCCATTCCAGCGGTCGCCAAGTGCGACGGTGCGAATGGTGGTGACGTTCAATCGCTCGTAACGCTTGCCCTCGCTATCGAAGGCACGCGCCGGTTCGGCGATGAGGACATGCAGCGAATAGAATACGCCTGACCCGCCGCCGCTGTAACTCGTGATCGCGACCAGCAGCTTGTTCGCGGTCATCCCGACGTAGCGATAGGCCTCCTCCTCGGCGAGAGTCTTGTCGCCCGCGCTGGCCTTGCTTTGCGCGACCCAGGCGCCGTTGCGCTTGATGGGATCGGCATAGAGATTGCTGCCGGTCGCGGCCTTGGCATCGATCGTGACGATGATGCTGCCGGAATCGGCGAGATCGCCGTCGCCCATATCGCGGAAAATGTTCGGCGGGACCGGCTCGCCGCCGACCGTAAAGCTTTGCCGGAGTTCGTCGATCGGGCTGAGGCTGCTGGCGCCAGCGATTGGCGTGGCCAAGGTTACACAACATGCCAACAGAAACGCGACCTGAAGTCTCATCGAAACCCAATATCGCCAGAGGGAGGGTTTGCCGTTAGACGCCTCCCCGCCGCCGGCGGTTCAATGCTCCTGCCCCTCCGCCTCCTCCGTCTTCGACCCCAGCGACACCGACTCCCACACCGCCACCACGATCATGATCACGCTGGTCGCGACCGACAGCCAGAGCGGCGAGAGATCGGCTGCAAACCAGCTCAGCGCCAGAAGCAAGATAATGCCGATGCCGTGCGAGAGCTGGAGGAAGCCGCGGATCGAGTGCTTGAACAGGATGGTGCCGACCAAAAACACCAGCGGCCCGCCGACGGTGCTGATGATGGTTCGGAGATCGGAGTGGCCGGTCGGATGCTTCAGCACAAGTTCGTCCGCGACCGCAGTCAGGATGATGCCGGCGACGATCGGCATGTGCAGATAGGTGTAGGCAAGCCGCGCCAGCCGGCCGGACTCGGCGGTCTTCGATATCCGCTCGGAGCCCGCCTCCGCGCCCTTGTGGAAATAGACCCACCACATCGCGATGCTGCCGACCAGCGCCGAGATGAAGGCCAGAATATTCTCCGAGGTCCAGTCGAGCTCGGCGAAGGTCGCACCATTGACGACGACGGCCTCACCGAGCGCGATGATGATGAAGCCGGCGCAGCGCTCGGCCATGTGGCCGCCTTCGACGGCCCAGGCCTCGACTGACGAGAACCCCAGCTTCGGCACCCAGAAGCGAACGGCGGGCGAGACATATTCGATCGTCAGCGCCACGATCCAGAACCACAGCCTCTCCTCCCCATGGGCCAGACCGCCGAGGATCCAGAAGACCGCCGAGCCGGAGAGCCAGACCAAAATGCGGATCGCGTTGTGCCGCACGGCGGTGCGGTGGCGCGGGGTCGCGAACAGCCAGAAGGCGGTGCGCCCGACCTGCATGGTCGCGTAGGCGACGGCAAACCAGAGGCCGCGACCATCGAAGGCGGTCGGGATCGTCGTCGACAGCACCAAGCCGCCCAGCATCATCAGGAAGATCAGGATGCGGACGGGCGTCAGATCAGGGTTGAGCCAGTTGGTGACCCAGGCGGTGTAGACCCACACCCACCACACCGCCAGGAACAGCAGCGTGACTTCGACCGCGCCGAGCGGCGTGAAGTGGTGCAGCAGCGTGTGCGAGACTTGGGTGACGGCGAAAACGAAGACGAGGTCGAAGAACAGCTCGGCATTGGTGACGCGGCTCGGCTGGTTCGGCACGATCACGCGAAACATTGCGCCGCGCGGATTGTCCGCAGCCATCGTCGTCCCCCGTCGCGCTGGTCAGGTCAGGTGCTCGTCAGATCAAGTGCCCGGCACCCCGGTTTGCAGCGCCAGCGCATGCAGCACGCCGCCCATCTGGCCGCGCAGGGACTGATAGACGATCTGGTGCTGCTGGACGCGGGACTTTCCGCGGAAGGATTCCGAGATCACGGTCGCGGCATAGTGGTCGCCGTCGCCGGCGAGGTCACGGATCGTCACCTCGGCATCGGGGATCGCTGCCTTGATCATCGCCTCGATATCGTGGGCGTCCATTGGCATTCGGGTCTCGCTCCTTCTGGTGTCGTTCGGCGTCGATTCGCTGCCGGGGTCCCCGGACCGGCAGGACCAAACTTAGCGTGAACGGTCTTCTAGGTCACGCACCCACCCACTATATTCCCGCTTCCAGCAGGATAAGGCACGACAAAGTGCCGCGCACGGCAGATTGATCGAAAAGGCGTGAATCATGAAGCTTCCAGGCCCCGACCACCCCATCACCATCACCCAAAACCCCCGGCGCGTCCGCGTGACGGCGGGCGATATCGTGATCGCGGAGAGCACCAAGGCGCTGACGCTGAGGGAGGCCAAATATCCGGCGGTGCAATATGTGCCGCGGGAGGATGCCAACATGGCGCTGCTGGAGCGCACCGACCGCACCACCCATTGCCCCTACAAGGGGGATGCGAGCTATTACAGCATCAAGGCCGACGGCAAGACGCTCGACAACGCAATCTGGACCTACGAGACGCCCTTCCCCGCGATGACGGAGATTTCCGGCCATCTCGCGTTCTATCCGGACAAGGTGAAGATCGAGGAAGTGGGGTAGCTGGAGATGGTGTCATTCCGGGATGGTCCGAAGGACCAGACCCGGAATCGCGAGATTCCGGGTTCGATGCTTCGCATCGCCCCGGAATGACTCCTTTAGCTACGCCCTGAAGAGCGTGAGCCCCAGCACCAGCAGCACCAGGAAGATCACGACGAAGACGTAGAACAGGAAGCGGGCGACGTCGGCGGAGGCGGCCGAGATGCCGGTGAAGCCGAGCACGCCGGCCACGATCGAGACAAGTAAGAAGATCAGCGCCCATTTCAGGATCGTCATCGCCAGCTCCGACACATTGGCCGCCGCGATCGGCGGCCCCTCGCCCGTTACGGGAACGCTAACTTCGCTGTGCGGAACTGGTTCCTGAAACGCACGACAGAAGATTTTCGCGGCACAAACTGCCCTTGCTGAATCGGGTTCCCGGTTGCAGAGTCTGGCCGGGACAGGAGCGCAACCGGGGCGGCCATGATTACGATGTCACATTCGGCGACGGTCGGCGCCGATGTTCAGGCCGCGCCGAAGAGCAAGGCGCGCAATTTGTCGCTCGACCGCGCACGCACCTTCCTGACGCTGGTGGTGCTGCTGCATCACGCCGTCATTCCCTACACCCATTTCGGCCACACCGATCCGACCTCCTGGATCGGCTTCGACATCGTCGTGCTCGCCACCGACAGCTTCTTCATGGCGATGTTCTTCTTCCTGTCGGGACTGTTCACCTGGCCGGGCATCGCGCGCAAGGCACCATCGGTCTTCCTGCGCGACCGCCTGCTGCGGCTGGGGCTGCCGTTCGCGATCGCGGCCCTCACCGTCATCCCGCTCGCCTATTACGCAATCGCGCTGCGGCAGGATCCCGAGCTGACGTTTGCGGCGTTCTGGTGGAAGACGGTGACAGTCGGCCCGTGGCCGAGCGGTCCGATCTGGTTCGTGTGGGTGCTGCTCGCGTTCGACCTCACCGCGAGCCTGCTCTACCGGGTCTCGGCGCATCTGGTCGATCCGGCCAACCGCGTTTCACTTCGAGGATTTGAACAGCCCGCCGCATTCTGGCTGATGCTCATTGTGGTGACCGCTGTCGTCTACGTGCCGGCGTTGCTCTATTTCGGCGCCAACAGATGGTTCGAGTTCGGCCCGTTCTCGGTGCAGGCGAGCCGCATCCTGCTCTACTTCGCCTATTTCTTCATTGGCGTCAGCGTCGGTGCCGCCAGCTTCGATCGCGGTATCCTCAGCGCCGAGGGCCAGTTGCCGAAGAGCCGCTGGCTGTGGGTGATCGCCACGCTGGTCCCCTACTGCCTGATGTGGGGCATGATCTACATCAAGCGCGAAATCCTCGGCAATCCCGACGTGCTGCCGCACTGGTACCAGGCGATCTACGGCACATTCCTCGTGCTGTTCTCGGCAGCGATCCTGCTCGCGATCCTCGCCTTCTTCCTGCATTCAAGGGCGCCGGGACCGAACCTGCTCGACCGCATGCAGGCGGATGCCTATGGCATGTTCCTGGTGCACTACCCGATCGTGCTGTGGCTCCAATACGCGCTGTTCGATTACGGACTGCCGGCGATCATGAAGGCCGCGATCGGCTTCGTGCTCACGGTGCTGCTGAGCTGGGGCGTGACAGCGGGCTTACGGAAGATTCCAGGGGCGTCGCACGTGTTGTGAGATTGGGGATTTGTAGATGGGGTAACGGGCTCCCCCGGGGCCTTCCAGCCAAGCCGCGCTAGCTACGGCGCTATTTGGTGGCGCGCGTCGCGCGGCTTGACTGGAAGGTTGGCGGTCGTCCCTCACATT
>WNGR01001538.1_pt1 | contig 25822 bp, 30 predicted proteins | sample 5407581 | NCBI WGS metagenome assembly WNGR01 (sample SAMN13153383, study PRJNA577476) | soil metagenome | isolation source: 80 cm soil or saprolite under Garry oak tree replicate 2 | place: USA:California | collected 2016-06-15
TATACTTCACTTGATTTATTCTACCACTGTACTCATCATTGCTTAATTAGGTCGCATGCTCAATTGCTTCAGCAGGGTGAGAAAAGCAACCAACTGTGATTTCGCAGCCCAGAAATGACATGTTTTCAGGATATTGAAACCGTCGATTTATCTTTGGCCAGCTTACTCCGATCTGTTAACTCATCACTCGCGACTTTTGCCGCGTCTGTTATCACCTTAGCGTCAGTCCCTGCTCTAGCTTCTACCCGTTCACCGTCATCCTGATGACCACTTGTGCTTCAGCGTGATCTTCCCACTGTTCTTGCTGCCTGCGTCCATCATCGGCTACGTATATCGTATGCTTGCAATTGGCTATCTGAATACGGGACGAGACTTGCGACGGATGGAGTCGAATTCGCGTTCGCCTATCTTCTCTGGCTTTGGCGAATTACTCGAAGGAATTGTCACAGTCCGCGCGTTCTCTGCAGAGAAGCGCTTCCTCGACGGCCTTCACTCGAAAGTAGACCTGACAACTCAGGTAAGCGTTCTGTGCAAGTTCAGGGGAGACCCTCCTTCTCACGAAAGCACAGATGTGGTATAGCTTCTGAATGACAAATCGTTGGCTATTGCTGAATTTCGACACGCTTGATGGTTTGTCCGTGCTCGTCACAACACTACTTGCGTTGTCTGGTGTAAAGGTGAGAATAATAAATAAGTTACTTTAGTATTCGCTGGTACTGCCGGTCTCTGTATCACCTCGGCCATGGCCTTCACGGACAGTATATATTGGGCCTGCCGGTCTCGAGCTCGACCTTAAGTAAGTAACTGCGAAGCCTTATGGTCTTCTGTGACGCTGAGTTTCACATAGCTCTGTCGAGCGGGTTGTCGAGTATCTGGAATTACCGCGAGAGCCTCCTATCATCGTTGAGTCGTCGCGTTCCCCTGCCTACTGGCCGTCCTCGGAAAGCGAAAATCTACTGCACGTGTCTTTTGCCTTGAAGGCAGGGGAGGGGATTGCTTACTGCAATGTCGCATGACCTCGTACGGCAGTTCTTTAGCGTTTATATCACCGCACCGCTATGACACGGTGAAAACTGACATGTACTAACAGCTTGCAGAAACCCTAGACTAGTGCCATATAAGTTGGACAGAAGTAGCAGGGCTCGATACTGTCCGAGATCGTGTTCCATGGCAGGGACGAGATGTGGTTCATCGAGATCGAAGTCGATTCACTTTATTTACTACATGTCCTAAAGTGTCACACGCACTCTCGTAACTTACAGCTCTGTGGAATGAAATCAGATCCGCGCTCGACGTAATAAAAACCTGCACGCCTACCCTGCATCGCGGAAACATCAGAGCTCTGGACATAATCCTCGAACTCAGCAATCTTCTCCTGGAGCTCGTCGAGCGATACAAGTTCATCTTCTGTTGACGTGTGTGAGACCCATTATCAGTTGACGATACTCGAGTAAGATACATACCAACGAGTGTAATCTGGAGTTTGCGAATACCATAGCCGATGGGGACGAATTTGTTTGCGCCCCACACGAGACTTTCCATCTCGAGGGAGCGCACGGATTCTTCCAACGCTTTCATATCGGTCTCTTCGTCCCACGGTTTGACCTCGAGGGTGACGACAGACTGGGAGAGTTAAGCAGGTTAAACGAAAGAGAACAAGACGAGGAAACAGACCTCGGCGATCGTCTTGGGCTTGTTCGCTTTCTTGGCGGCATATGCGGCAACACGCTCAGCCTTGATCCGTTCGGCCTCCTCGTCCACTTTGTCGTCCGAGCCAAAGAGATCGACGTCATCTTCCTCGGTCGCCGCAGCAACGGGCGCAGAGACGGAAGCGGTGAGCGCCTCACCGGCCTTGGACGTTCCGGGGAGTGTGTCGAATTCGCTCGCGTAGGACCGGATGTGCTTGTACTAGCGTGTAACCCTAGCGTGACGGCATCATCGATGGAGCGCATGCACGTCTCGGATGTCGATTTTCGGCACGGTTTGAGCGGCGGCGTCTAATCGCCTCTTGGAAACACGGACCGTGGTTTCGGATTCATCGTGGAACGACGCACACGCTCCTCGTATCCAATGTGAGACTTACCCTTCAACGTAAGAGCGCGAAGCAAGATGAGCCTCGAGTGTTTGAAGGTCGAAAGACAATTGGTTGTATTGAGTGAGTGAGCGTCGGTCAATTGATCGATCCATGACACGATTGAAAAAAAAATGGAGATCACTAGGTGTCAACAAAGTCGACAATGATGCTTTGGAAGTGGTGCGGTAACAGGAACGAAATTTATCGTATTAGGTTCATTGTCAGGGAGATATGTGTGGTTACAAACACGTAGTACAACACGTTAAATCAACAATCCCAGATACGGTAGTTCAAGTTGTCTGTGACTGTAACAGGCTAGTGCGTAAAAAAAAAATACAATAACGTTACATGATCGTACATCCTTCGCGTTCACTATTGGTTTCTAAAAGGCTCGGAGAATTCGTTCCTGATATGCGTCTGCTACCTCCCGGAGACCACCATCTTGAGCGTGGCTGAAGCGCTTCCTCAGCGCTGGAGCTCCCCGAGAGATTGGCATCCCGGCGCCGCCAGCCTTTGCGGCGTTTATTGCGGGCGGCAGCGACTGCGTCGACAGTCTGCCACGAAGCAAATGTCTTGAGCACGACGCGCCGCGAGTCGCATTCGTCCTGGCCGACGCTAAGCGCCTCGTCGTCGCGCCCATCAAGGTATGCCAACCGGCGTGCTTCGTAAGATCGCCACCCGAGTCGCGGACGTATCGAATCTGCGAGTTCCTTGATGATAGCCTCATTCATGGAGCGGCAGTCAATGGCTACCATAGTAGCATTACATGCATTCCTCTCGCGCGATAGCTTCACGAACTCCTTCACAGAGGAAGCCGACAAGCGTGTACTGTCCGCCTCCAGAACACGGAGACGTGTGCAATTCCGCATTAGCGCAAGGAAACTGTCGTTACTGAGATGGACGGCGTAGGAAACGATAAGGTGTTCTAATGCATGGCCAGCTACGCGACGGTCGCGGCCGATATCGTCAACGGAGGGAGGTGGCGTGATGGCGTGAAGGACATTGTCCGTTATGTCGGACGCATCTTCCAAATCGAGTTTCCTGAGGTTGGGAAGCGTTTCTAAAAGCCGAACAACACCGTCATCCTTGAGCTCTCCTCCGATTCCTCCCAGTTCTAGAAGTTCCAACTGGGGCACGGCATGTGCTAAATGGGAGCAAGCTATGTCCGTGAGAAGAGTGCAGTACGAGAGTGACAGGTGTCGCAGGCGAGTGATTCGCCTTCGGAAGCGTCCTCCGTCGTTAGGATTGCGGCCGGCTTGTCGTCCCGTGAGGGAAATCGAGTCTAGGGCGTAGTCCTCCGTACATGCTACGAACGCGTCCAGAGAAGAGTTGTGCAGGTCCCGGCAGTAGCTCAGGTCCAACACCTGGAGGTAGGGAGAGGCTTTCCCTAGGGTGGTCATGGTGCCGTCGGTTATACCCTTCAACCCCGATAGGCGCAATTCAACCAGAGGAAGCAATTTCGCGCGCGCGACGGCAAAAGACGCAAAAGATCGGATGCCAGCTCCTGTGAGATTCTTGCATCGACTCAGATTCAGCGATGTAAGCCGCGGACAATGTCTGGAAAGGATTTCGCACGTCTCGTTGGTGACGACTGGCACCCCCTTCAAGGACAAGATTTCTAGAAAAGGGCTTTGAGTTAAGAGATAATGTAGAGACAGTGTCGTAACCGTCGAGCAGCCGCTCATGTTGAGATTGGTGAGCTGGTTGTGAGCTTGTGCCATCCTCATGCCATGTACTACAGACATGCTATTCGCCAAGTTTTCTAACGTCGAAGGAAGTAGGTTTCCGTGGTCTGAAAGATTGAGAGAAGTGATAAATGACCCGGCATAGCCCACGACTTGTAGTAATTGGGAGACAGGCATCTTTGGGAAGGCACGAAGATCCAGATTGCTCCATAATTGTCCGTCGTGAATAAGAGCCAACCAGGCCTTGCACACCTATCCGCGGGACACGTCGGCCATGGATATTACGAAGTAATGGATCGCGTGCTCACCCTACTCAGCCGCATAAGCTCCCGTATGCCCTGATCGCGACCCACCCACTTGTGTTTCGAAGCTTTAATGGCCGTCCACCTGCCTTCGCGGACCCTGCGTTCGTGATCCTCCTCATATATTCCAACGAGGAGGCCGAAGATGCGCAAACGAAGTTCTCGTGGTAGCGTTCCGTCAAACAAATTCGGAGGAACAACGACGGGGATGGGTACGAAAGTGTCCGCAGTATCGGTTGAGACGACGTCGAACGCACGAGGAAATGGGAATGGATCCGAATAGGACCGGCCGTTCGCCTTGTGAGGGTGAACTTCGGCCGCGGGTCGTGTGGCCAGAGAAGCGGGATAGCAATCCGGAAGTGCCTTTTCTCCGACGCGATCAAAGACAATATAAGGATGCGGCCCCGTCCTGGACTTGTCCTTTGAGCGCGACTTGAACTCTCGCCTCCACGGTGCCAAACAACCACCAGCATCGACCGCGTCGACATTGACCGGAACACGCATCCCAACCTCAGGAGAGCTTGGCAGGGATTGGGTTTGGCTTCTATCCGGGGAGGAAAGTGAAAACTTATGAGAGAGCACATCTGGACCCCTAGACGGGCCAATCTCCACTCTTGTCTGCGCAGAGGAAGTGGCGATGGGGTACCCGGGGTAAATGGACGGAGGATTGGAGAAAGACCGTCTTCGTGGTGATGCATGGGGGAGCACAATGGCAACGTCGAGTGGGGTGGAGGTGCCAATGACGTCTGGGGAGCGGGAGTAACCCTCGTGCGCCAGGCGCGGATGGCACAGGGAGCCATAGGACGAGGGACCAGACCCGGGAATGAGGCTAGGCGACGGACAAATATCAAATGTCATAGGAGGGAACGTGAGGGGAGGAAGGGTGGGTGGGATGTCTCCGTCCCTGTCTCTAGCTTTCCCTTTGCCGAGGTGAGGCACATCGGTATCATCGTCAAGATCGTTATGAGAACAAGTTAGCTCGAGTAGGGTAGACGTGAGTTCAGGTTGGATAGTAGAGGGAAGGGATAGAGCGGGATGCGAGGAACCAGAGAAGCTTGCAGAGTCAAGAGATATAGAAAATAGATCGGTTTGCGCGTCATGAACTCTTCCACTAGAAGGGATCTCAACAGGGATGGAGGGACCCTTCCCTTTCTGCTGGGGGTGGGACGACTGCACTTGGGTAACCAAGGGATCAGGAGACGTCGGGGGACTTAGCGTTGGGGACGATGAAATAGAGTGGGGAAAGGGACGGTCAGGTTCCCACTGAGTGGGATTCATGGCATGAGTGGTCAGAGGGAGGGAAAGACGAATGAAAGATCCGGGGAAGGTTTATGTAGCTGGGGAGGAAAGAGGCGTTATCGATGTCGTGCAGACAGCTCGTGCCCTGAGGAACACAGAGAAAGTCGAGGGTAATTAATAGATCTGGAAGAATAAATGGGGTGAAGAGACGGAGCACGGGTAGACGAAGAGAGCGATACAATAAGAACTTGGACCGAATGTGATGTTTAGAGAACGGGCATGCCAGACACGAGCCCGAGCACGAGCTCGACAAGGCGACAAGTGGGGACCGCTCTGCTGACATGACGGCATACATCCGCTCCTTGCTAAGTCCGGCCGCCTCGCTTGCCACTCGTTGGCTTTATTTCACTATTCCGCCGCCGCACCTCGTCCTCACCTCATGCATACAGTTAGGCAACATGTGCAAGTGCATTACACACTATACACTGTATAGTATCATTGTGCAGGAAGCCACGACGCGCATTATAGTCCACTCCTCCTTGCACACACCGCCTCGAGCAATGTGCTAAGGTAATATAGGGCAGGCATATGGGCGCAAGAGATAAGTATGTGTAAGTCAGGATGCTTCAACAGCCTTTGGGTTCTCTCTGGACGTCTTCCAATTAGCCGTTGCCAGTTTGAACCTCGAGTTCATAAACAGTGTCAGGCGACTTGAGACTGCTCTGCGTGCTCGGCTCACCTGTCTTGATGTGCCATGTCTGGTTCATCTTCCTTCAAACGTGCCATTTCCGTCTGCATAAATTTGTTGTACGCGCTGAGCTTCTTGCGCCCACCACCGCCCGAGGACCGTGCTGTCAAGCAACTGAACAAACGGTTGACACCTTTACCAGGTACAGGAACGAACTTTTCCTCTCCGGTTTTTCGGCCGTCGCCTTTTCTCTGGGCATCGAAAATCTTGAGTCGGGGTAACGAAGTGTGCAAATCTGAGCCACGGGAGACGAGGACGAAATAAGGAACGAATCGTTGAATTTGTGCAGTATTAACGGGCAGAACGGAGACGGCTCACCAGAGAGGGGAAGGAAGTGACAGGAGGGTGTAAAAGGGGAAATGGGGGGAAAGAGAGATTAGGAGAGAGAAAGGGGGCGTACACAATTCCCAATCCAACTTCTTTATACGCAATGTCGCTCAACTTGACACGCTCTAACCAACTTCGATCGAGATCTCCGCGCGTTAAAGAGACCCTCTGTCACCCCCTTTTACACGCTTTTGACTTTATTCATCAGCTAAGCAATTCATGACTGGTCATCATCACTTCGGGGTCCTAATACTGGCCGCCGTGGCCCTCGCTTGTACCAACGATCTCATAAGTTGGCCTCTTTTGAGCTAGCGACTGCACGCCCGGTCCCAGCAATGCTTTCGATGATGCTACTCCCACTGACGATCCCGGTCGTCCCAATCAAAAACTTTCGACCTGACGAAAGAGTCAAACATCTCCACAAACGCTCGATGCGATGACTAATTTACCTTGAGTCTGACGGCCTGCCCATCGAAGAGCAGCGATCTCCGTGTACGTACAACCGCCGAGGAAGAACACCACACTGGTTGTCGTTCGTCCTCCTGGGGTAGGCACTGGTCAACATAGGTTTTTAAGCGCACGGAAATATGTCTTATGTATCACTTACTCATAGTGCCTGTGCCGCTCGTCACCTCGGATCCCTTCTGCGTGATGTCGAACGTCTTGCCAGCGATACTTTCAAGGACATCTTCGAAGCCCTTAAACCCGACGATGGGGTGCGCCTGTACCTGTCCCAGCGACGTCGACTTGCCCTTTCTGCTGCCCTCTTCTGTCTCTGCTTCTTTGCTTTTGGCCGGATTACTGAGAACACCGCCTTTCTGAGCCACACATTGGACAAGCCGAATGCTTATTGGGGCATATCCAGAGTATACGTAGCTGATGTCATTCTCCAGTTCGTCGAGTGATTCATTACCCTCGATTAGCAGACGTAACGACTTCCGCAAGGACGTATAAGGGTATTTCGCGCCGGCGACCGATGCAGGGGTCGATGGAGGTAAAGGATTTGGGAGAAGTATAGCTAGTGGAGGAGCAGCCAAAGAAAGCAATAAGGGAAGATAGCTATATCCGTACGCCTGCTGCGCCATCAGTGCGCCATCGTTTCAAGACTCGAAACAACCACTGACCTGTAGGAGCTCTTTCTTTATGTTTTCGAGTGTTTTGCCTTTGATGCCGCCAGCTGTAATGCTGGCGAGACAGAGAAGTTGAACCACGAGTTGTATATCTGCCCCTTGCGCGATAAGATCTTCCACAGCTGTTATCTGCCCAGGCACGTCGTACGAAGCAAGCAAGTCTGGATCGGTCGTGAGTCACGCGCGCCAAGGGCAATCACTCCAGATACTAGCTTTGCTGTATTTCTAGAGCCTTGTTGAAGATCTCCGATCGCGTCACGGGCATTATTATTTCCGATAATCCGGTGTCTGTGTGCGCAGCATTTCACAACGAGTGTCGAGGGGTGAGTCACCATAAGACTCACGGAGCTGCAAGGCTCGGTGCTCCGCTTGAAGGCCACCCAACTTCCCCACAAAGTCACGCAGTTGAGACACAGATGCTTGGTGACGCGCCTGAACAGTAGTTTAGTGGTACCTCCCCGAAAAGATATATATATATACGGACCCTGTAGTCTTCATCCAGACGACGTGCGGCCTTGTTCAATCGCTTTCCGACAGATGCAAAGTTGAGATCTCTCAACTCCGCAAAAATAGGGTCCGTTGAGGCAGAAAGGTGATGTTTCCGTTTCTTTTCCTGAGCAAGAGTTGGGGCAGGAGCCGTGGAAGTTGAGGCCGATACAGTTGGGTTGGTGTTGGATGGAGCGTTGAGGAGTGATGCAGGGACCTCAATATGGGCTAGAGGCATATGTCAATTTTGAGCAGTGGCAAAACGATGGGCACTTACAATTCCTGATACGAATCACCTCCTCAATTAGTCCCTCGTACGTTAGCTGGGTCAGCAGAGGTGTGATCATGTCAACTCGTCGGTCGATAACGATGAGTGCATCAAACGCGTCAGAGACGTCAAGCAAGCTCTCCCGGTCAGCACTCGTACGCTGCGTCGTCTGGAGTGCAAGCAAATCCGCTAACCGCTACGAAGAATCAGACGATGTGACGTTCTTAGCACATACGAACTCACTCCGGCACAGTCGCCCTTCCCAATAATCCGAGGAAACAGCCCAAATAGCTTCTGGAGGGTATGCAATGCCTGTGCGGAGTCATAGATGGATGTTTCATCGCCGTCCTGAATGCCGGGGGTTGTATGAGCAACGCTGCGGCGAGACGATGCGGCCCACCACCCATATTTCTTTGAAGGCTTCATTGTTCTCGAGCGAAATTACATCGTCCGCGATTGGAATAAACTGGAGGTTGTAAGAAGAAACGGTCACATCCCCTAGGACTCCCTCTTCCTCTAGTACTCGGGTGATGAGAGTGGACGTTCTGGGAACAAGAAGAAGGGTGTAGGTGTGCTTCTGCGATTCCGCCCCGTGTCGCTTAATTTGGTCTTTTGTTTCGCGGTGAGAGCAGTCGAACGGTAGCCAAAAAATGGGTTACCTGCAATTATCTTGACCCATTTGATCCGTGGGCGACACAGATACACGATACTTGTCGTCACTGCGGAGAGTGGTCCAGATTCCAGCCAGAACATCTTATCAACCCCATGTTGCTGTGTGTCGCTATAAGCTGCGAGAAAATGAAGATGGGAAGTGGCTGGTAGATACTTGAAGCAAAGACACCTCTGTTACCAAGCTGAGTGGTCCAGCCAGAGAAGGGTCTAGCACGAGAGTTTTCGCTCCGTTCACCTTGTAAACGGTTAACAGGCGCATACCATACATCATTGAAAGGGCGGCTTACAGAATTAAGCGCATGTACGAGAGAGTTTCTAGCTACTTCTCGGAGTATAGAAACATCGGCGGTTTCTTTAGAGGATCGAGGCTGGTCAGAATTGGAGTTGGAGTTGGAGGAGGAAGTCATGGCTACGGCGCTTGTACGGGCCGCTTCACCATCCACCATCATCAAGGCATCGTACTGTAGTGGCATCGTGCATTATGTACAAATATTAATGCGGCGGCTATGATACAAAGTTCATATCGAGTTTCTCCTTGCACTCTGTCCTTTCTTTCTCTTCGCGTTTGAGACCTTGCCCTCTACGAATCCCGACGGAAGCTTTCCCTCTTGTTCCCATTGCCCCAGTATCTTCATGGCCGCCTGGTATCCCTTTTCTTGTATTTCCTCGAACTTTCCCCATTGTAAAGTTCCGTACTGTCCAGTATGGAATCATCGGCACGTATCCTGAGAAACTAGAGTTACATACCTCTTGCACGGGTATCGCCATGTACAGGCATCCGCGAGTAACTTTGGCCTCTTCCAGAGTTTGCACACTTGAAACGCTGCAAGAACCGTCAATGCATGTCAAGATGTCAGTTCATGACAGACATACTATGCAAGGCGGCTCTGAATTTCTGTAATTGCGGGGATCGTTCTTGCGTTTGAAAATGGGTTCCATCGCATAATCATCAACCACCAGCCGGAGATCGTATCTCCAAAGTTTCGGGGAGAATTATCGTCCAGCTTGAAAGAGCATAAGAGTTAGCTGTTGGGCGAGATGGTGTAGCTTACTGAGCCAACGTCGCAAGCAACGACCACACTCGCTCCCATGTCGAACATTGTGGACACCTAGCCCATACGGGAGTCAGGCCCATCAACGTCATGACGACAAGCACCTACTGGCAAATTATCCACTGAATGGCCGGAAATAAGAGGCCCACTCAATAACTACATCATGGAGACTACTCACAATATCCTCCGTCCACAAGCATGTTGCCGTTATCACAGAGAGGAGGTACAAGGCCCACAAGCGACATCGAAGCCCCTGCGGGTGCCTATTATTTAATGCGGACATACAGAATATCCATGGCTTACGGATAAACCGCCAAGCGTAACCAGTCTCGTGTATCTCCATACGGGAAGTCGTGATGTTCGCAGTATTGCAGAAGAATGGCAGCCACATATCTTCGATGTGCAGATCATAGAATGTCTTGTAGAGAGACCGGTTGAACTCATGTCCCTAATACACCGTGTCAGCCCGAGACGAAACCCAAAAAGAATGAAGACTGCACAAACAGTTGTGTAGGCCACCAGAGGGTATGTGACATCCGACAGCAGACGCCATATATTACCCAATCGTCCACTAAACTGCTTCGCGCGAGCAGAGCTGGATATGAGGTCGACTTCCTTCGCATACAAACCGCCGATGAGGGCGCCGATACTGGTGCCTTGAAATAGCTGAAGTTGAGAATATAGGATCGTTTCGAATAGGCTTACCCCCTATGTGATCGATGGGTATGCCATTATCTGCTAGCGCCCGTAGAACTCCCTAGCTGGGTTGAGGCGAAACATGCTGCCAAAGGTTGAGTGGTATGACTTACGAGATGGGATATACCCCTAGCACCGCCTCCTCCCAGTACGAGCCCAATTGTAATGCCACAGATCCTCCGTGCTAGGCGGGCGAAGTCATCGGTATGTGGTAGCCGTTGTGCTCTAACATCTGGTCTGCTACCGCGATACTTTTGTATTTCGCTTTGTACCCTGTCCTTTAGGTTCTTCAGAGCTGCTACTGCGGCAGGATCTTGCGGGGTTGTCACCGTCGGTTTCGGTACCGAAATCTTGAGTCCCTGTGAACTTAGATGAGTAATGTGCGGCACCCTTGGTTTGGCGCACGGACAGGAAGTTCCACGTGGATGTGTTGGTGAACCCATGGGCGAGTCTGTACTCATAGAAATTGTGAGCACAAGACGGGAAAGTAATGCCTTCGCACCTTCAGCCATTCCCTAGTTGAGCCAGGAGTAACGGATCGGTCCGGATGTAAGAGCACGAGCTCCTTGCGAGCTGTGGTCTTCATCGAGAGTAAGAGACGCTCATATTCCCCCATTGAAGGATCGTCGCATAGACCAACGACAAGTACGTAGTCTGCCTGACGAACACAAGTCTGTGTCCAGGAGCTTCCCACTGACGAATCTACAACATAGAGAACAATCTTGTATCGTTGTTCTTGATCTGCTAACCAAGCTGCCGTTTTCAGCTTCCCCATTCTAGTAAATGCGTGTCTCCCAAGAGTGTTGGAGACAGACGCTTGGTTGAGGTATGATGTCGGTGACCCGATACCCTCCAACGCAGAGTGAAGTTTCCGGGCGAAGCCGTCAATGGGGACGTTGCGAGATACAGGAAGCACGGCAACGGTTTTCAGGTTGGCGTTATTGCGCCTGAACTCCGACCCCATATTCCTTGATCTTGCACTCGGGGCAGAATCAATGTCGTTTCGGACTCTCGAAGCGATCATCCGCAGCAGCCTAGGAGTTGGATATGTTTTAAAAAAAATCAAGTAGGCAGAGGTTTGTCACTTACAACGCTGTTGTCTGCGGGTTTCTGGTATATGTAATGAATCAACAGCCCGGTTCGGATTGTGTGAAAACCCACCGTGACGATATGGCATTGAAGAGGGTCTGTGGCATACGTATGAGCTCTGTATCTCGGATAGCGTGCACTGTATTGCGCCGAGGAGTGCTTGTGATGACATCGATCTCGCCAGCGGTATCCCCTTGGCCGTATTCTGCAACAATTTTGACTACGCCTTGATTGTCTTCGGTGATTGCACGCAGACGACCATTGATGACGATATAAAAACTATCACTGACATCGCCAGTTCGCCATAGAACTTGACCGGCATTGACATGCATCCAGTCCAGCGACGCATCAATTTGCAAGACTGATCGCGGCAGTGCTTAAGTAACAAATCTACGAAGTGTCGCAAAAATACTGACCGAGAGGTGATAAAAGAGAAATAAGACGTTTGGCCAAAGTAAGTAGTACGATGGGTTGCTTTTCTAGCAACCTCTCGAGGGCGTGATGTGGTAAAAAGCCAACATATGTGTCGGTCTTGGCCACAATATCGACATAGGACGCGGCACTAGACAAGGATGCTACGGCAGTGGGTCGTTAGACGGCACCCTGTCGTAGGGTCGAGCGACATCACCTAAATATCCAGCGATGCCCCCCGGTTTTACGGTGAATAGTGGTCGCCGACCCTTCAAGGATGAATCCCGCCGGGGAGCGCTCGAAGTAGATTGCCTGGACGATTCTTTGGAGCTCCCAATGCTGGATATGTTACCATCCTCGTTTGTAGGCGTCGCCTCGACATCGTATAGAGAGTCTACAGTTGGTGTAGATTGCCTTGCCCTTAGTTCTTTTTCCGGAAATGATCGTTCTTCTGTGGGAAGCACGATGTCCAAGAATCCCTCGATCACAAAAAAAAGCCCTGAAGCAATTTGAAGTAAAAAGGAGCCGATATTGACAGAAACGTACCTATATCTCGCTCTCCGGCCCTTGCCAAATAAGATCCTTCAGAGAAAAACAAGATTTCGACCCCATTATCGAGTCCACTCCCGTATCCGCCTGCAGTGACAGAGGAGGATCCACCAGTTGCGCTAGAAGAGTCATCTCCCATTTCGAGCAATGATAAGGAACTGAATGGTGACTCCAAGAAACCACTTGGTTGCGGGATTCGCCCGCTGTCCACAGCAGAAAAGGAGGGCGAGGCTTCTGAAGATGTATCATCGCTCAGTGGAGGTTGTGACAGGCCAATAGAGACTGCGATACAGTTCATTACTTCCTGCCGGAGGTCAAAATCAACCCCGTCAAAGTGAAGAAACTCTGGGGTCTCGGAGCCGTCGGACAGCTCCCGACGGGAAGGATGAGGGGTGTTTAAGATGCTAAAACTTCTTCCGAGGGGTTTGTACACATCTCCGGACAGCGTAGAACTGTGTAGATCTCCAGCTTGTACGAAATGCCTTGACGAACGTGTCCGCGGTGGAGGAAAGTGAACATTCTCACGTAGCTTCACGGGATTAGTCGAGAATCCTCTTTTCGGTGATAACCGAGTCTTTGTAGGCCCTGGTGAGACTGCTGTTGGTGAATGACTGAAGTAGTCGTCGTCTGGCTCGGATTGTGCCAGTGAAAACTCTTGATTCTTAACCCCATCAAATCGTTGTCTTAGTTGCTGCATCCCACCACTTTCGTAGAACGTAGAGGGAAGTGGATGGCAAGCAATGTCGTTGATAGCTTTCTCAGTCCGGAGAACCTCGGTTGTCAGACCCAAGTACTTATGAGCAGCATTGAATGTTACCCGAGAGAACCGGGTCATAATGACTGGAAGTAGGCGCGTGAAGACATGATTTCTCAGTAATGGGCTGAATAGAGTAACACACCTTGTACGATATGCGCACTAGCCTTAGGAAACTTTTTAGTTAATCGACGAAAAGCCTCCGCAGGAATTACGGCTAAGGTTGTATCTTCCGTTGCGCGGGCCACGATTCCATGATGGATCTGCGTAAGATGATTAGATACTCTTCGGCGACGCCTTTGATTCAACGAGGCGCCGATAAGACGTTCCGGGTGGCGGGAGGTGGTCGGGGTTGGAGATTTCGGTTCTCTAGGGTGGATGGTAGAGCTGCTCGAGGAAACAGAAGGCGATCTTCTCCGCTCGACCTGACTATGCACATGCCTGTCAAAGTCCATTTGAGAGTCCGAGTTCGCACGTTTGCCTTTGCCTGAACGGAGTACCGTTAGTACGTCAGGAGCCACGTCGTCGTTGTCGTCGTCACTGTGGGTACCGCTGTTTTGAAACCCGATTTTCACATCTTCCGTGAATAGACTCAGGATAGTAAACAAGCTCGAAAGCGTCCCGCCGCTACCAACTTCGTTCATGAGTTGATAACCATTCATATCCTCGTTATCCCAAGACCCGCTTCGAGACTCTGTGGGTTTACCCGAGGGTGCGTACACCTGGACCATTCCATCGATGACGCAGTAGAAGCTCCGGTCTTCGTCTAATGACAAGCTATCTCCCGCAATCAGTCTTCGCGTCTGGAGATGTCTGGCCAATTCATGAAAAACCTATTATAGAAAACCCGTAAACTCGAAGTGACCAGCTCGGAATCACGTCACGTACTGGTTTTTCCAGAAAACCGAATATCCGTACAGCCTGTAGGAATTCGTCGAGATAGTTGTGAAATGTAGGTGGTGTCTCCGTGGTATTGACATCGGGATGCAGTTCTTGGGCGTCTGATTTCGGTAATGGGGGTTCTTTGAGCTGAGCGTAAATGTTGAGGTATCGAAATCGTATCCAATAATTCACCGCGACAACCCAAAGACAGAATAACATTGCAAATGACCAGAAGTTCAGCTGAAAAGACGTGAAAATGAGCTCAACCCCACGGTCAGTGTTCTGATGGGACGAACAGTAAGCGTCAATGAGTAGGACAGCAAAAAGTAAATGAGACGCGGGACACTGATAGTGATCAACGCGGCCAAGGCCTTGATCCATGATAACAAGTATACTGTGTATTCTGTCAGTATTGTGGAAACATGGGCATGTCGCTGGGACTCACAGACGACCCAGAAGAGGGCAGAAAGAAAAGAAACGACAGGATGAGGATCTGTTTGTTGCATCCTCTCGAGATGAGCAGCAAGAGTGGCCTCCATCGCTAAGCGTACGCAGGTAGACTAAATATATGCGTACGCGTAAGAGACGAGACAGCGATGTGTCACGGAAATGACGTATTTACCAGCGCACGATCAGTGTGTTCAAGTTTGGCCAACACGAATCGTCTTATGCAATACTGCGCAACAGACAATTTTATCGTGATTACTGTAAGTTGGGCCATTAGCTAGCGAGACTGCGACCTCCATGTCCTAGCCTTGAGCGTTTCCCCAACAACCGGGCTCGGCTCGACAATAAAAGTGTCACAATTGACAAACTACGATCATGATAATCGTTATGCCTTTAAAAGGGTCACCCGTTGTATTAGTCTTAGTCATTTGACTTCGCTTCCACAACAGGCCCAAGAGACTGCTATTCTATGCGGTACATTGCATGTAACTAGATCAATGACAATAGCGTATCTTTGTGACTCTGACTCTTGATAGAAATGCGCCGTGAGAAGGTAGGCACCGCCACCCGAGCCGATCCGCTAATCGGAGGGTTCACTTCACCGAATAAATAAATAAATAAAAAATATTATAATGAAACAACTAGGCCCGGCCCTTTGTGGACTATTTATGGTCGAGATCAGAACCGGGAAGAAAAGGGGGAAGGATGTGACAAGTACCAGTGCTGCTGGGACGCTCGTACAAGCGTCGTGCCACAGGTCACCGGAGTTATAAAAGGGAACCTGTGCCATCCCCCTATTTTCCCACGCCCCTTCGCCCTCACACCTCTTCCTTCTGTCTTCCAACCTCTCTAATACTACCTCTCTCCCCTATCTTTTCCCCTTTTTCAAAGTCATTTCGTGTGGTTGTGAGTATCGATCTTTGGCTTGTTCATGTTTCTCCCCAAAATTATGTTCGTGGTCAAAGAGCATCACTCGTTCGGTCATCTTGTTCGGAGCACCTTTTTTCCTTTGCGATATTCAGTGGCCATCCCGCTGAACTTACAAACGTTTCCGGGTGGCCCGTCCACATACACCTAGCCTTACGAGCTACGGTGTGCGGGGAGCAGCTATGTTTTTTTGACTGCCTCAATACGCGCTTACGCGGCATCGCCACGACACAAGGCATCATCGCTTCTACAGACTCCCTCTTGCTCATTTTCTTTGCGAAGCACTAATAAGCCACCCTCATCCTAGTTGTTACCCTAATCGCTCATGGCCGACTCCTCGTCTCATAGACTTGACCTCCGTGTCGGAGGAAAGTATCGACTCGGGAAAAAGATTGGATCTGGTTCATTCGGTATGTCGACATCTTTTTATTACTTTTCCTGGCACATGTTCACAGTTCACCTGTAGGTGACATCTATCTCGGGATCAATATTATATCAGGGGAGGAAGTGGCCATCAAATTGGAATCCGTTAAGGCCAAGCATCCTCAACTCGAATACGAGTCCAAAGTTTATAAAACGCTCGCTGGCGGTGTCGGGGTTCCTTTCGTGCGCTGGTTCGGGACCGAATGCGATTATAACGCCATGGTCATCGATTTGTTGGGCCCTTCTCTCGAGGATCTGTTCAACTTTTGCAACCGGAAGTTCTCCCTCAAGACTGTTCTTCTTCTTGCTGATCAGCTTGTTCGTGAGCCTCGAGTTAATCGATTATTAATTGCTGCTAATAACTGGATCAGATATCTCGCATCGAATACATCCATTCTCGCAACTTCATTCACCGTGACATCAAACCTGATAACTTCCTGATGGGTATCGGCAAGCGTGGCAACCAGGTCAACGTCATTGATTTCGGTCTCGCGAAGAAGTACAGGGATCCCAAGACTCACCTCCACATTCCTTACCGCGAGAACAAGAATCTAACCGGAACTGCTCGCTACACCTCCATCAACACTCATTTGGGAGTGGAGCAGGCCAGGCGTGATGATTTGGAGTCACTTGCCTATGTCCTCATGTACTTCCTCCGTGGTGCCCTGCCGTGGCAGGGCCTCAAAGCGGCCACAAAGAAGCAGAAGTATGATCGTATCATGGAGAAGAAAATGACGACCCCCACCGATCTTCTCTGCCGCGGTTTCCCCAACGAGTTCGGTATCTTCCTGAACTATACCCGTGCCTTGCGATTCGATGACAAGCCGGATTACTCCTATTTACGCAAACTATTCCGCGATCTCTTTACCCGCGAGGGTTACCAGTATGACTATGTGTTTGACTGGAGTGTCCAGCGTGGTGCCCAGGATGAGGTGGCCAGCGCCAGTTCCAAAGCAGCAGGCGGCAGACGCAAGGTCGTTCAGGAAGATGAGGGCGAGCCACGTACCAGTGACCGACAGTAAGCGTCCAACCTGTCTGATTTATTATTTACATATCAACGATTCACCTCAATAGACTCCGTTCTCATACTCGCCAGATGCAAGCCACCACACCCGGCGCCGTGGGTCAGCAACGGGCTACTGGCGCTAGGCGTGACGGCGATCTTTGGTGATCATCTCACTCCATGTAACCGTGCTCCCAGGAGCATGTGTGGAGTCAGGTTAAGTGGGGAGGCGTGAGGTGTTGCAGTTGAAGCCTGGCTTGCCAAGTTTGTCGAAATCTTGGAGCTAGTCGTTGGCATGACTGGATAGGGATACGCAAGTCGGAAGTCAAGGTGAATTGAGGCGCTCCCGATCGCCGGGCTCAACTCGTAGTTCTCGATTGCCCCTCTTCATCTACATTCAAGACCCCCTCTATGTCGACTTTTCCTTGGTCCGAGGTCTGGCCGTATTCTTTTATGTTAGCTGTCATCCTTTGCGCCAATCCCACTCCCGCATACAATCACCAATTCTTTTTTTCTCATCCACGGACGCCATTCTCCTTCAAGCCGTGCCTCCCTTCCATACATTTGGAGGACGCAGGTTGGCCACGTTGTTGTCACTTTACGTACTAGAATCAATCCCCCCCTCTCCTGCGCCCGTGCTTTCCACAGCCCTATTGCTGTTGTTTTAAAACACCTTATTTATTCTTTACGCAAAGCACCTTACATCCCTCTCTGTCGGGTAACTGTCCTTGTCACACGCGTCGTTGTTGTCCTCCTACCCTCCACTTCTCATTGTCTTGAGAAGGCGAGCGCGGTGGGAGAGGGCGCCGTGTGTTGCTGATGTATGGCCTGGAGATAGCACTTGCAAAACCAATTAATAGTTGTTCGTATCTTGGCTGTTAACTGTCACGAGTGTCGTGTGTGGCTGTGGTTTCAAGAGTCGGATCGGCAAGCGCCGAGAGCGTCACTTGTCTCCTTCCTTCCCTTTCCGCCATGGCAGCGTTCTCAAAAAAAGAGGAGGAAGGTCTAAGCTCGTATTATAATAACAAAACCACCGTCATACAGGAAGCCCGCGTCTTCAATGAATCTCCAATTAGCCCAAGAAAGTGTAGGGCGTTGCTCACTCGCATCGTATACTTGCTGTACATTGGCGAGAACTTCGCAACACAGGAAGCTACCACCCTGTTCTTTGGGACCACAAAACTGTTCCAACACAAGGACGTGCGTAGCTAACTGCAACATCTAACCCCCTTACCTAGTCCTAACCCTGCCCTCGCTAGAGCGCTTTGCGTCAGATGGTATATTTGTCCATAAAGGAATTAGCTGTCTGTGCCGAAGACGTCATTATGGTCACCAGCAGCATCATGAAAGATATGCAGCCAAACTCGGAGGTCATTTATCGCCCTAACGCAATTCGTGCGCTTTGCCGCATCATCGATGTACGCGCAACTGTTGGCCAGTTTATCTCCACCGCCTTTACTTACGAACGTAGCCCTCCATGGTTCAAGGTGTAGAACGCTTTTTTAAGGCCGCTATCGTCGACCGCACACCTTCAATCTCATCCGCCGCTCTCGTCTCGTCCTACCATTTGTTTCCCTTTGCAAAAGATGTTGTTAAGCGTTGGGTGAACGAAGCGCAGGAGGCGGTCAACGCTAAGTCCTCTACTAGTTTCTTTGGCACAAGTTCGGCAAGCTCGTATCTCGGCTTTGGGTCTTCGTCCTCCGCGAATAGTGGCTACCAGCCCATGCCTTCGACAAGCTATATCTCACAGTACCACGCTCTTGGCCTGCTCTATCTTATCCGGCGGCAGGATCGGATGGCAGTAATGAAAATGATTCAACAGCTTGGTGGTGGAAGGTCAGGCTCCGGAACCGCGCTCAAGAATCCCATGGCTCTTTCTATGCTGATCCGTTACGCAGCAAAAGTCGTTGAAGAGGACCCAAAGTGAGTCGAGGGCAGACCTTTTTTTTCCCCCAGAGGCTGAATGCTACGCAACCAGCATACAGAAGCAGACGTTCGACCTTCTCGAAGGGTGGCTTCGCCACAAGAGCGATATGGTCAACTACGAGGCTGCGCGTGCAATTTGCGAGATGAAAAATATTTCCAGCGCCCAACTGACAAAACCTATCGCTGGCTAGTTCTCCATCGCCGTTCAAGAGAACCCAACTGATTGTTCATCAGTGCTGCAATTATTCCTTTCGTCACCTAAGCCCACACTCAAGTTCGCGGCCACTCGCACTCTTGCTGGCCTTGCTTTGACACACCCAGCAAGCGTAGCTACCTGCAATGTTGATCTCGAGAGTCTCATCTCAGATCCCAATCGCAGCGTCGCTACCTATGCCATCACTACGTTGTTAAAGGCAAGAATGCCTACCGTATACTTTTGTGGCAAGAGTTAATTGGCACCACAGACCGGCAATGAGGCGTCCGTGGACCGCTTAATGAAGCAGATCACTGGCTTCATGAGCGAGATCTCTGATGAATTCAAGGTTATTATCGTGGATGCCATCCGTTCTCTCTGCCTCAAGTTTCCAGCAAAGCACGCATCTATGCTTGGTTTTCTGTCCGGTGTTCTGCGCGACGAAGGGGGGTTCGATTTCAAGCGTGCTGTCGTTGAGGCTATATTCGATATGATCAAGTACATCGGGGAGTCGAAGGAACAAGCCCTTTCCCACCTCTGCGAGTTCATCGAAGATTGCGAGTTCACAAAGCTCTCCGTTCGCATTCTCCATCTTTTAGGCATTGAGGGACCCAAAGCTCCACAACCCTCGAAATATATCCGATTCATTTACAATCGCGTAGTCCTGGAGAATGCTACTGTGCGAGCTGCAGCCGTCGCAAGTTTAGCTAAGTTTGGCATCATCGACGACGTGAAGCTGCAAAAAAGTGTCGGAGTGCTTCTAAACCGGTTGGTCTCTTCGTGCATGGCAGGTCGATCTTCTGACGGATTTCTGTTGAAGGTGTCTAGACGACGTTGACGATGAGGTTCGCGATCGAGCGGCGCTATATCTCAAAGTGATCGAAGAACCCCGGCTGGCCGAAAGATATGTCAAGGATGGTGCGTGGCAATGATAATAAAGTCATGGTGCCCATGATTCATTGTACATTAGACTCTGTGTTCTCCCTGTTGGCACTGGAGTCTAAGCTGGTTGCTTACGTGAGGGATACTGACGCTACCGATCAGCCCTTTGATGTCTCCTCGGTCCCCAAAGTCAGTCGAGAGCAGGCGGCGCAGGAGGCTGCTCGTGAGTTGCCGAACATCGTCATTAGTTCAAGTACTCATCATTTCTCAGGGCCGAGCTCGCTAGACACTATCGGTGCCCCTGCCACGAGAACAACGACACCGGCCCCTCCGCCGCAGACTGCGGAGGAGACTCAGTCTGCCTTCGTACAACAGTTAACCCATGTACCAGAACTCGCGCCCTATGGCACCGTCATCAACAGCTCGAAGCCTATTCAGCTTACTGAGAACGAGGTTGAATACCAAGTTTCGTGTGTTAAACATGTTTTCCGTGAACATATCGTCTTCCAGGTTTGTGCCGCCATTCTCTCTCAGCATGCATTGGTCCTGAATGTCTATACCCTTAGTTTAATGTGTCAAATACGATGCCAGATACCATTTTAGAACAAGTTTCTGTCGTTATGCAGCCCCCGGAGGATTCGGGATTGACAGAAGACTTCATCATTCCTATTCCTACACTCTCCTCGGCGAACTCTCGTATTGTATACGTTTCATTCACAAGAGACGCACCAGAAGACTACGCGACTGCAACTTTCCAATGCGTCCTGAAGTTCATTAGTAAAGAAGTGGACCCCTCGACTGGGGAGCCGGAAGCAGAGGGATACGAAGACGAATACCAACTTGAAGAGGTCGAGCTGGCTGCGGGCGGAGACTACATCATTCCGAGCTATTCGAACTTCTCGTCCGAGTGGGACCGCCTACGGACAGGCGCCTCGATGATAGAAACGTTCACTCTTTCATCGATGGAGAGTATCAAAGGTGTGACCGCCTTTTTTTTTTGGCATTTCGTTTTGGTACTCACACGTTCTCAGCGGCATGCGATTCTATTATCGATATACTTAACATGGAACCCTTAGGTGGGACCCAGAATCCACCGGCAGGGACGGCGGTCCATACACTACAATTGTCGGGTCTTTTGACAGGGAGTGGTGGAAAAATCCTCGCACGATGCCGCATGACATTCTCAAGGGGGGAAGGCGTAACTCTGGAGCTAGCGGCTCGTGGGGAAAAGGAAGAGGCGTGTCAACTTGTGATCGCCGCTATTGGGGGTTAGTTGTTGTTTATCATGATGGTGATGATGCAATGAATATGACGGTAACCGTTTGTCTCACTGCCCTGCGGATTCACACCGACCCCGACGGAATTGGGCGTCATGTGAGCTTGCGGAGATAGATGCGGTAACAGCTTGGGGGACGCCGAGTCGGAGAATGACTGGGGTGGCAGAGATGCCTATGTACCAGGTGGTGTCACTGTCCTCGTAAGACTGCCCGGTAGCATACAAGAACAAGCGAAAGCGAATGGTCACCTTTTCGTATCATTCCCTCTCTTTCTCTTTGTCCCCGTCTACCGTCTCCCATGTCCACCTCGCTCCCGACAGCCAAAGTAATTCACGTTGACACCCGTGGAGCCGTGATATTGGACGAGGCTTCCCCCGAAGTGCGAGCATTGTCTGCTTATTAACAAACTGCGCTCATTGACGATATGGCAAGACCAGAGATAGTCGGGGGATTTACTTGCCAAACTACATTGAACCCGTGTCACACATTGCAGTCGATGCAGGTCCTTCTCACAGTATTTCGTCATCGTTTTAATATCCCCAACAGGTCGGAGGCTCCCTCGCCAAGGTGGTCTATTTCACTCGTTCACCCGATCCGCCGTCCTCTCCCTCCGTACTTGCGACCGGTGGAAACAGCTCTCACAGTTCGATATCGACACCCCCGTCTCCAGCATCCGATGGGCCCCTCTCACAACCATTACTTCCGAGCTCTTCACATCCCAGGCAAAACGGCGCATTGACACCCATGGTGCTCGACAACCCAACGGGTCATTTTGGGAATGGACTGGCAGGTCTACACGAGAGCTTGCTCCATGATACCATTCTGCGTCGCGCATCCTTGCAACACTTTCCCGGGGGCTCTTTAAATTTTGAACGCTTCGAGACGGACGCTATTGACGATTGCGTCAAGTTTATTCAAGACCTGATAGAGCGCTCAGCGACCATCAATGGCGTCTCGATCGAGGAAATGAGACAGGGCGTTAAGATCATGGCGACGGGAGGTGGTGCCCATCGGTTCTACGAATTGTTTCGTGAAACACTAGGTGTCGAAGTCCTTCGGGAAGACGAGATGGAGTGCCTGATCGAAGGTCTGAAATTCATCTCACTCATTCCTGACGAAGTATATTTCTTCTCGGATGAGCTTATTCAATCTGTCGCGCACCCATCACCATCTCCGGCATCCCTCGAACGGCCAAATCCAAACCCGCCGAAATATGCCGTTACGTTTGAAGGAAACCCGACGCCTCAATTACCATGCCTACTTGTCAATATCGGGTCCGGGGTTTCCATCATCAAAGTCGAGGAGGACGGAACATTTGAGCGTGTGAGTGGGACCAGCCTCGGAGGAGGAACATTGTGGGGCTTGCTGTCACTACTGACGCCGGCTACTTCGTTCGACGGTCTGTCTCCTTTTTCGTAGGAGCCCGGATGATGCAACTTAGACTTTCGCAGAAATGTTGGCTCTCTCGGAAGCAGGTGACAACGCAGCTGTGGACATGCTCGTTAAGGACATCTATGGGCAAGACTACAGCAAACTCGGGCTAAAATCCACAATGATTGCCAGCTCTTTTGGCAAGGTGTTCAAGAAGGGCAAGGAGAAGAGGAAATTCTCGCCGGAAGATATCAGCAAAAGTTTGCTGTATGCGGTGTCAAATAACATTGGACAAATAGCGTCTGTCGTTGTTTAAGCAGTATTACGTCACCGCATCATTCTAACGATAAATAGGTACATGAACGCGGAGAAATACGGCCTCAACCGGATATACTTTGGCGGCTGCTTTATTCGGGGCCACCCTGCGACCATCGCGACATTGTCTTATGCCATTCGATTCTGGAGCAAAGGCACCAAGCGAGCGCTATTTCTACGGCACGAGGGATTCCTGTACGTGCTGCGCCTCTGCTGTGTTTAATACTGAAAGAAACGGTGCCTCCTCACAGCGGTACGATTGGGGCATGGATCAAGAACATTGATGGAGACCGTGAATCGGAGACAGGAGAGGCATGAGGGATGCTAGGACAGACAGACATTGTATATTATCTTTATATTAATATTGGATGATATGATGTACCCGTGGGAAGATGAGGATATTAGCGATCTGGCAGGTGGTCCCGTGTAAGCAATCTGCTCTAATTAATTTTCCGTTCCTTCTTTATGTCCTTTCTCTTTCTCTTTCTCTTCCCTCACCACAATGGACCCTTCTTTCTCTTCATGGTCAACCGAGCCCAATGATCAAGACTCTTTAAAGGAAAGGTCAAAGAAACCTCGCCATCGTCACTCGGCCTTTCAACTCGCTGCTCTGAACGAGCTTTATGAACGCAATGAACATCCCTCTCTCGATGACAGAACCACTCTAGCTGAAAAGCTGGGAATGTACGCTTTGTTGTCTACCCATCATTTGTTATCCTGTCGCCCACATGCTATATTTGTCCAATATAGGGAGACAAAGACAGTCAATGCTTGGTTTCAGAATAAACGCGCTTCCAACAAGAAGCGCTCCCGTCCCGGACTTTCCTCCTCGTCATACGATCTCCCATCGATCTCCTCCTTACTCAGCTCCGTTGATTCCGCTCCTCCTTCGCTCGTTGAGGACCCTTCGATCTCTGATTTCCATTCCCCTGCCCTTCTCCCCCGTATTCAACAGTCTTCTACACGTAACTCCCACGCCCTATCCTCTGCAGAGACTTCCCAGCAGCAGACCGCCTTTTATGTTGGCAACCCAGAACATTGTCATACGTACGAGAGCTCCGCACCAGAGCTACCCTCTCGTCCTAGGATGCGAATGAGACCTTCTCTGTCCCAAACTGAGGAGCTAAGAAAAGCTTATATTGACGACCCTCATCCTACGAAAGACATGCGCGAGGCACTTGGGAAGAGAATTGGAATGTGTGTGAAGCCCTTGCTTAACAGCGTTCGCTTGACTCATTCCATTTATTATAGGCGCTATCAGAGTGTGACTAATTGGTTTCAAAATCAGCGAAGCCTTGCAAAGAAACGTCTGGATGATGAACCCTTCCCTGACAAAACGCAGCACCTTGATAGCAGTGGCCACCCACTACCAGATTCCTCGACTGATGTCCTGTCTTATTCTCGAGATAGGTCGACCCTTGCGACGCTGGCTTGCGCCCCGCGATCGTCTCACCCTTCCGTTTCTGCTTTGATACAGAGAGTGAGGCGGTCTCCGAGCGCAGAACGTTCCGCCTCTAGTTCATCAAGGGGTCCACCCTATCATAGTATTATCCCATCTCATCGTCCAAGGCGAACGCGGCCAGAGCCCCACCAGCTAGAAGCGCTGCAAAAGCTGTATAATCGCACCTCTAATCCATCTATTGAAGAACGCGGTGCCCTAGCACTCGAAGTTGGAATGTGCGTTTTTTTTCTTTGTTCTTTATTGTCTTGTTCCTGATTTCCATTTTCGGCAGGGACCTCGCGAAAGTAACTAATTGGTTCCGCAACCTCCGGCAGACAACACGCAAACGCGCTCTGAAACCTGGCGAAGAGGGGGATACAGAAAGCGTACAGCTAGGATCGGGCTCTGCTTCCCGCGCGGTCACCCCTTCGGTGGCATCCTCATACTCCCTCAACACGCATGATGCCGATCGCGTGCCGGACCAGGAACATGACGTGGACACTGACAACGAAGACGCAAATGCCATTCCTATTCCTATAAGTAGCGGTGAAACTACCTCAGGGCGTAAACACGTGCGCGTGGCACCCTCAGACGCCGGAACCGACGACGAAGAGTACCAAGAAGCCGTTACCCCGTCACCAGAACCGTCCCCCATCCCTCATCCTCCTACCACTGTCATCCCTAACCCTCGTCCGGATCAAATAGACGTTCGTGCTGGAATCAACTTAAGTCCCATTGATTACGATCGTTTGGAGAAAATTCCAGGACGACTATCCGGTGTCAAAGTCGAAGACGCCCTCCTATTGCTCGGCTTCCATCACCATATCGTACACTAACGTAGTGAGTCATACCCCTTCCTTTCTTCTGACCCCATGGCTAACCAAAATGCTCTAGGGAAAACTGTGCGGTATCCTCACCTGGCGCGATTTTATGCATGCACTGCAACCTACGCTCCTACTTTCAGTATCTCCTTCGTTTAGATGACCATTGGTCGCCTCTGCGATCCTCGATACAATGCCGCCCCCACCACCCCTCAGAGACGTATTCAAAGACGTATTCATCCACCAGGCTTGCATCTTCAAGCTACTAATTTATATCGTATCACTACGTAAATTCTGCATTATCTGTTTACGCTCGCTGCATCTTCAATCGTACACTGCACATACCTTTCCTTACCTTGTCACATTTATGTAGCTCTCACGTTGCATATTTGCTTTGTCGACACCCCGATGTCCGCAAATGTTCCGCAAATG
>WNGR01003581.1_pt1 | contig 25814 bp, 15 predicted proteins | sample 5407581 | NCBI WGS metagenome assembly WNGR01 (sample SAMN13153383, study PRJNA577476) | soil metagenome | isolation source: 80 cm soil or saprolite under Garry oak tree replicate 2 | place: USA:California | collected 2016-06-15
CCGGTGATCATCCTTTCAGGTCGGCGAGCAGCGTGGTGATCAGGCGTTCTTCCATGACGGCGCGACCGTTTCCGGTCATGAGCGACGCGAGTTGCTGGTCCCACGGGCTGACCGCCTCCGGGCCGGTGAGCGGGGTTGATTCGCCCGCCGCGAGTGCGTCGCGGTAGTCGCGGGCCGTCATCCGCCATGGCCGCGCTCCGTGCCTTGTCATGGCGGCACCGACGATGCGCAGGCCGGCCCAGTCGAAGTCGGCCCGCCAGTGCAGCCGCGCGCCGCGTGCGGTGGCCTTCCCGACCACGGCGTGACAAGCGGCGCTCGGCACGCCTTCGGTGCAGACCAGTGCGGCGCCACCCGCCCCGAGTTCGGCCGCGGCGACCCGCAGCACGGCCGGGTTCTCGCACACGTAGATGTCACCGGCGACAGGAGCGGATACCTGGGCGGCCTGCTGGAGGGTGAGGCGGAACGGAAGCCCGGCTCCGGCGGCGTCGTTCAGCCAGCCCGACACCATGTCGTCGCCAGCGCAGCGTAGATTCAGCACCAGCACCTGGCTGGCCAGGTCATCGGCGATGGCCCCCGACCCCTCCCACAGCGCCCGCTGGCCCGCCCGGTCCCGCGGTACGCCGTCTAGTCCCAAGCGCATCGCGAGCGCGCGCAGCACCAGGCCGGCGAGTGGTCCGCCCGCCAGCAGGGCCTTGGTGTCACCGGTGAGCCGCTCAGCCAGCACCGGCAGCGGGACCGGATTGTCCGGGTCGCGGGCGTCCAGGAACTCGAGGATCCGCACGGCCCGCTCGAGCTGCAATTCGTTGTCCCGGCGCACCAGCCGGGTGATACTGCCATCGGACCGCAGCGCCGACAGCCACGCCCGGTACCAGGGTTCGGCGGCGAGCACGGAACCGGCGGCCGCCGCGGCGGTGGTCTGGATCCGCCGTGCCTCCCGGCGTCGTTCGGCCTGCCGGTCACGCAGCGGCCCGCCCAGCGCCTCGAGCGTGCCCCGCAGTCCCGAGCCGTGCCGCAGGCGCAGCGAGGCGTCCAGGTCGGCGAGGGCGACGGTGAGGCGCCGCGCCGTTTCCGGCCGGTACTGCCCGGTGATGCTGATCACCAGGCGACGTTCGCTGTCGTCGGGCGCGTTCAGCCCGATTGACCGGTCGAGCGCGCCGCCGCTGTTTTCCAGGCTCTTCCTGGCCTTCGCGAGCAGCCGCGACCAGCCCTCGCCGCGCAGTTCCTCCAGGTCGCCGGTCATGCAGTATTTCCCGCGCTCGCCTCCGGGCCGCTTTCGAGGCGGCCCTTCGGCTCGCTCATAGTGTCTCCCGCTCGCTCAGGCCGCACTGGTCGCCCGGCGGGTTCCCGGTGAGCCAAGCGCGGCGCCGAGTTCGCCGGCCTCGTCGGCGATCAGCTCGCCGCCGTCCCAGACCAGCAGCAAGGCGCTGACCGTGTGCTGCACGGGCGAGTGCGCCAGGTCGTAATGGGCGGCCGCGCGGATCGAGCCCTCGGTCGCCCACAGGGCGTATCCGGTCATGAACAGATCAAGGTCGAACTGGGCCGCCAAGCCCATCAGCTCGCCGCGGCCCGTGTCATCCACCCCCGCGAACGCCTCGTCCAGGGCGAGCAGCCGCGGCGCGTGCGGGTACGCGGAGTTGAGCATGGCGTGCGCGGCGGCGAACAGCGGCAGGTGCAGCGATACGGACTGCTCGCCGCCGGAGAGCCGGCTGTGCCGGGCGCGGGTCAGCGTCTCCTCGCCACCCTCCGGGCCGGCCAGCTGGAAGACGAACTGGCGCCAGCGGCGGTAGTCGAGCACCTGGGCGAGCAGTTCCCGGTACGGCAGCTCACGGTGCCGGGCGCGGGCCGTCTTGATCTGCGCGGCGAAGTGGCTGCGCATCCTGCTGAGCGCGTCCGGGCTGAGCCGGGAGGCACCCGCCTCGAGCAGCGCGCACACCGCGCGCTGCTCGTCATCGAGATGGTCGGCGAGCTGCCACTTGACACCGACGGTCTTGCCCGAGGACATCTTCCGCGAGCGCATCTCGGTGTTCATCCTGCGGATGAGGTCCCTGGCGTCCACGGTCCGGTCGTGGATCTGCTGGACCAGCCTGGTCAGCAGGGCGTCCTCGAGGATGCGCTGCTCCGATTCGGACAGCAGCAGTTGCTGGTCGCGGCGCGCGGCGGCGATGCGCCCGGCGAACGCGCCGACCGGCAGCGGCCCCTGCTCGTCGGCGATCCGGACCACGATGACGCCGTCGGCGCCGTCCCACTCGGGGTGGTAATCCTGCCCCGCTGCGGCGAGCTGGGCCTGCAGCTCCTCCAGCGCCCGGGTGAGCCGGGTGGTGGACATCTTCAGCGAGGTCTCGGTCGGGGTGAGGTCTCTGGTGACAGCCAGGATCGCCTCGTACACGCGGAGCACCGGGCTGGGCGGGTCCGCCGCGTCCCAGTCGGCGTCGGCCGCCGGCCAGGCCAGGCCGGGCGGGCAGTTCAGTACGTCCAGCAGCTCCCTGGCCGCGAACGGCCCGAGACCGCGGGCGGTGGCGCGCTCCTCCCCGGCCGCGACCGCCAGGGCCTCCCGGCCCTTGACCACGCGCTCGGCCGCCTGGGCCGCGGCCCGGATCGCGTCGATCTCGGCGGCGCGGGAGGCTTTCTCCTCGGCCTGCGCCGCGGTCAGCCCGGCTTCGGCCTCCTCGATCTGCGCGAGAACCTGCTGCGCCGCCACGCCCACGGTGCCGCGCAGCGCCTCGAGCTTGGCCGCCTCCTCGGTGTGACGGCGGCGTGCGGTGCGCTCGCCTTCGGCGGCGGCCGCCTCCTCTTCCGCGGCGTGATCCAGCCGGGTCTCCGCCTCGGCCACGATGCTCGCCTGGCGGGATTCCTCCCGGTGCCGGGCGGCGAGGTCGCCGGCGGCCGATTCGAACCTGCGCGCCGCGTCCTCCACCCGGTCAACGTCGTCCGGGTCGAGGGCATGCTCGATGGCTGCGCGCCGCAACGCGCGTTCGGTTACCGTGCAGGCGGCGACGGACTCGTCGAAGCTCGCCTGGGCCTGCTCCGCGTTTTCCCGCGCGGCGCGCAGGTGCCCGGCGGCGCGGGCGTGCTCGCGCTGCGCGGCGGCGATCGCCGGCGTGGCGGGCAGGGTGAGTCGCGCCTCGGCGAACGCGGCGAGCGTGTCGGCCAGCCCGGCGGCCCGGCGGTCCAGCCCGGCGATCTCCGCCTCATGCGAGGCGATCCTCGCCTCGCATTCGGCGATCCGGGCGGCCCGGCGGCGGGCGCGGGCGGTCGCGCCGATGTACTCGGCGTGTTCTTTGCCGTGCCGCCCGGCGGTGACGCCGTGCGAGTAGCGGCCGTCGGCGCCGATCACGGCGGCCGCGGAGAACAGCCCGCCGTCCAGCGCGATCGAGGTCAGCACCGCGGTGACCCGGTCCCGGGGCACGGACGCGTCGTCCTCGGGCTCCAGCACGTCCGCCAGGCTCCTCCCGGGCGCCGCCGCGCCCGGGACCAGGAAGCCGTCGTCCCAGGGGGGGAATGGGGGGACGGACAGTCCCCCCCGCGGGGGTATGGGGGGCGCGGAGCCCCCCATACCGGGGGGTCCGCCAGGGGGGTCCGGGGGGATGAATTCCCTCCCAAGGGGGGTCTGGGGGGATGGGTCCCCCCAGAAGGAGGAGCAAGCGGGGTCGTCCCCCCGGACGATAACTGCGTCCAGCATGCCGGTCGCCTGGAGCGCGGCCTCGATCGCGGCTGCCCGGTCCTCCGGCACGTGATCAGCGAAACGAACCAGCCGCCACAGCGGCGCGCCTTCGCGGCCGGCGCGGTCCGCGGTCCGGCCGGGGTAGGCGGGCGGCGCGTCGTCACGCTCGGCCGCGATCCGGTCCCGCTCCTCGGCCAGCCGGTCCCGGTTGGCCGAGGCGGAGGCCCGCGCGGCGCGCAGCGCGGCCTGCTCGTCGCGGACCCCCTGCTCGGCGGCTGCGACGGCGCCGTTGTAAACGGTCTCCAGCGCCGGGGCGTCCGGGTCGCCGAATCGCGTGATCGCATCGCCGAGCGCCTCGGTGAGCCGCCGCCAGTCGTCATCCGGGAGCAGCCCGGCGTGCCGGGCGGCCCAGTCACCCAGGACGCGTTCCGCGTCGTCGAGCGCCTGCTGCACAGCGTCGGCGGCCGCCTGTTCGGCCTGCTCGGCACCGGCCAGCGCGTCTTGCGCCCGGTCGAGGGCGAGCCTGGCCAGGTCCCGGGCCTGCTCGGCCTTGTGATACCCGGCGATTGCGGCTCGGACGGCGCGAACCGCTTCGAGCCGGACGGCCAGCTTCGCGCCGGCCCGCTCGGCGAGCCCCTCGGGCGAGGCGTCGGCGGGCTGCCAGCCCATGCCCGCCTCGCCGGCATGCCCGGCCAGCTCGGCCGCGGTCCGGGAGACGGCCGCCTGCATGTCGGCCAGGACGCTTTTCGCCCGGCCGAGCTCGTCACGACCGCGGGTGACGGCAGCCTGGCGCCTGCCCAGCTCGGCGGACGCCTCGGCGGCGGACTGCAGGCAGGTGCGGACCAGGCGGTCCAGATCCTGCATCTGCTCCACCGCCTGGTAAGCACTGCTGGCGCGGAGTTGCTCGATCCTGGCACGGAGCCGGGCGACGGCGTTTTCCGCGGCCTCCCTGCGCGCGGCCGCGGCCTGCGCCGTGTCCCCGGCCGCCTGCTGCGCTTCGCTGTCCGCGGCCACGGTTTGCCGCGCTGCCGTCGTCGCCTCGCGGCGCCGGGTAACCGCGTCAGCCGCCCACCTGGCGTGGGTGCGCAGGTAGGTCGTGTAGCTGGCCAGGAACGTCTGGGTCGCCTCGTCGGCGGCGGCGAGTCCTTCCAGCGTCAGGGCCACGGCCTCCATGTCGTCGAATGACCGCGCCGCCTCGGCGATCAGGTCGTCGTCGACTGGGCGGAGGCCGTCGGTGAGGGTGTCCGACAGCTTCACCGGGTCGAGGTTCTTCGCGAGCTGCGGTCGCCGAAGCGTGAGAATAAGCGTCAGCAATTGCTCGTAACGCTCCGCGCCGAGGCCGAACAACCGCTGGTCGATCGCCGCGCGGTACTCGGTGGGCGACCCGTACAGGGTGGTCTCGCCGATCTCCTCGGCGAGCTGCTTGCGGGTCATCGGCCGGTCGTCGTCGGTGATGAGGGAGAAGTCCTCACCGACCCGGCCGTCGGCCACGAAATGCCAGCGGACCGGGGTGTCGCGGTGCCGCTGCGCGTGCAGTCCGATCCCGACCGTGACCGCCTCGCCGGTGTCGGCGTGCCGGAACTCCAGCCATGCGTAGCCCACGGCGTTCTCGCCACCGCGGTACAGCAGGTTGGACTTCATCGTGCGGTCCTCGGCCGCGAACGGGTTCAGCCGCTTGGGGTCGATCCGGCCGTCGAGCACGAACGGGAAGAGCACCTCGAGCGCCTTGGTCTTGCCGGAACCGTTCGGGCCGCGCAGCACGAGCCAGCCGCCCGCGAAGCAGAACTCCTCGTCGCGATAGTCCCACATGTTGATGATCCCGGCGCGGGTGGGCTCGAAACGGGTCATGGTCTCGCTGGCTCCTTGAGCTGGGCGGTGACGCTGCGGTAGCGGGCGAGCAGCGGCAGCACCAGCACGCCGCCGTCGACCCGGGCGACCAGGCCTGCCGACGCGAGCAGGCCGAGCGCGTCGCCGAGCAGGCCGGCGGGGTCGGCGACCTGCTTCTCGGCCATGCCCGAACCGAACTCGTCGACCAGCTTGCGCAGCTCGGTGCGCAGCCACATCTCGCTGAGGAACGGATATGTCATATCAGCGGAGTACGCGGCGGTCTCCGTTCCGGTGTCCGCAGCGGCTACGGCAGGGCCGTCGACGCGGGCCGCCGGAGCCGGGATAGCCACCGCCCCGAGGTCGCCGGTGTCCCCCGGGGTGCCGCCGGAGACGAGGAGATCAGCCACCCGGCCGCGGTCCGGCAGGGCCGAGTCGATGCGCCGCGCCGCCTCGGCGAGCCGCTCGGCGGCCGTGGCGGCGGGAAGGTGCTCCACCCGGGTACGGTTGCGCTGCAGGTAGCCGGCGATCCGCGCGCACAGCAGCAGCGCGGCCTGGGCGACCGTGCCGGTCCCGGGAAAGGTGACGTCGGTGAGCCGCTGGCCGACGCTCACCAGGGCGACGCCTTCGACCCGGCGTTCCAGCGGAAGCCCGGTGAGCCGCTCCAGGTCCTCGGTGAGGGCCGCCGACCGCAGCTGGCCGAGGAGTCCGGGGTTCACGTCGGCGTAGTAGACGACGGGGTTCTCGAGGACCAGCCGCCGTGCCCGCCGGGCGTTCAGCCTGCGCTGGGCATTGATTCCCTGGGCGGGGCCATCACGGTCCGTCCCATTCAGCAGCTCGGTCACCGAGTTCAGGTGCTGCAGCACTCGGTTGGGCGCGTAGACGACCGAGACGATCTCCCGGTCGATGTCGTACAGCGCCTCGGCGCGTTCGGGGTCGTTGACCCACTCGGCTGCCGACCCGTCGGCCATGCGCAGCGCGCCGCGCGCCTCCAGCCAGGCCACCGCGTCGACGAAGGCGTCGCGGTCGGCTTTCCGGCCGGTGTCCATGCCCAGCCCGTCGATCCGCCCGGCCTCGGCGGCCACCGCGTCGGCCAGCTCGCTGAGCGCGACCTGGCTGCCGGACCGGCCGAGCGCGGACAGCGTCAGGACCAGGTAGGCGTAACGGCGCCGGTCGAACGGGCGGCGGGCCCGGGTCAGGACCGGGCGGGTGGCGTCCAGGGTGTCTTGCACGCGGCGCAGCCGGATCGTCTCGCCGGTGCTGACGAGACTGTAGCCGAGGACTTCGACGAAATCCGCGCGCAGCTGCCTGGCCCACTTGCGAGCCAGCGGCAGCGCCGTCCTGTCCGGGTAACTGGCCGTGATGAGCGGGTGGCGCAGCACCAGCCGCGCGGCCTGCTGGTACTCGGCGAGCTCCAAGGGGCCCACGTCGGCGGCGACCCTCATCCGGTCACCTCCGCCCGGACCCCACCCGCCCCGGCCCCCCTAGGGCCGATCACTTCCAGCCGGAGGCCGTCGAGGTGGAGCCTCCCCCGGACGGTGTGCACGGTCGTGGAGCCGGCCGCCGGGCGAAGGGTGAGCCGGGCCCCGTGAGCCGAACCGGTCGCTAGCGGGCCGCGCATCCCGGTGACCGTCCGGCTGACCGGGACCCGCGCCGCCAGCGCCACGTCCAGCAGGCCGAGCAGAGCCTGGGTCTCTGGCTCATCGAGTACCCGCTCGTATACGCCATCGCTCGCCAGCTGCGCGGCTGCCGCGCGGCGCTGCGCGGTCGCCTTGAGCTGCTCGGCGCGCAGCCGCTGCCGCTCTTCCTCGTTGCGCTGGATCTTGCCGGGGCCGTGCAGCGACTGGGCCCGGCCGGTGCGGACCAGGGTCCGGGACAGCGTCACAGGCTCGGCCTCCCACCACGACAGCCGGGCCGGGATCAGGTCCGGGTCGTCGCAGGTGGCCGAGACGTGCCGCGGCGCGCCGAGCCCGAACACCGCCTGGAACAGGGCATGCGCGTCGGCATCGGCGGGGGCGTTGGCGAACCATTGCGCGAGGTGGCGCAGCTGGCTCTCCCGGCTCACCCCGCCGCGGCGGGACTCGGTGACCCGCCGTAGCAGCGTGGTGACGTTCGCGATCCCGGTGATCGTGGCGTCCTGCAGCCGTTCGGCCTCGTTGCGGGCGCTGGCGCCGAACCACTGCACCAGGCCGCCCCAGCGGTGCCGCCAGTCGGCGACGCGCTCGGCGAGGGTGCGGAAGAGCCGCTCGTCGGCTTCCGCCGCCAGCGCCGCGATCCGGTCGGTGCCGACCGCGTCGACCGCCGCGACGGCGTCGGCCAGCAGCGGGGAGTACCGGGACAGCTCGGAATGGAACTCGCGCATGTGAGTGAGCAGCGCGTCCTTGTGCGCGAGGAACACCTCCGGCCGGGTGTCGTTGGTCCGCGCCAGGTCGCCCAGCATCAGGTAGAACCGGGCGGCGCGCTGCGCCATGTCCGCCAGCACCCCGTCCAGCCGGGACAGCTTCCGGTACACCTCCGGGGCATCGCCCGTTCTCGCCGCCTCTTCGAGCGTGACCAGGTCGGACAGGATGTCCGGGAAGACCAGCCGGGACAGCTGCGCATCCTCGAGGCTGGCGCCGAGCACGTCCTCCACCGCGCGGTAGGCGCGGTACCCGGCCTGGGTGAACTGGTAAACATAGTGCCGGTTGCGGTACTCGGCCAGGTTGGCGGCGCGGGTTCCGTCGTAGGAGCGGTCCAGCACCTGCCACTCGGCCAGCGCGTCGAGAAGCACCTGCACGTCGCCGACCGTGCCCGCCTCGGCATGCTCCGCCGCGAGGGCGCCGAGCATGGCCCTGGCGTCGGAGGCGTGCATCAGCACCTGGTAATTGGCCCGGGAACGGTCGAAGGCGCGCAGCAGCCACAGGTACTCGTGCCGCTTCTCCGCCGCCGCGAAGTGGAACAAACGCAGCCGGTCGTCCAGGGTGAACGCGTCGATGCCGAAGACGTCGGCGGACGCGCCGTCCCCCGGACCGGCGGCAGTATCCGGACTGGCCACATTCACGACACCAGACCATACCGGCGGCGTATGACAATCTCAGGGAACTACCGCCGGGTCCCGCTCCGGCTGAGGTCGGCGAGATACCGCCGTCCGTTCGGGCTGAATGCTTTTGAATTCCGAACGGGCTGGGCTGATACGCGTCACCCGTCCGCGGCCAGCCGCAGCCCGCTGAGTGACGCCAGGACGGTCAGCGCGGCGCCGCGGCTCAGGTCCTCGTGGTGGCGTTCGTTGCCGGGCGTGCGCAGGCAGCCGTAGCAGGAGGTCTCCAGACCACAGTCGCAGGAGCCGACCCGGCGCAGCGCCGCCGCCACGGCCTGGTCGAAGGTGCTCGCGATCCGCAGCACGCTGCCCGCTCCGCCGGGGACGGTGTCGAACAGCACCAGGCCGCTGCTCCCGTCGGCGCCCGCGTGCACGACTCCGCCGATATCGCTGCGGCTGATCTCCAGGCCCTCGGCCGCGCCCTCCAGCAGCGCGTACAGCACCGTGTGCCACTGTGCGCGGGTGTCCAGGCCCGGGGCGTCCAGCTGCAGGCGCAGGATGTCGGTCTCGTAGGTGTGCGCCAGCGACCGCCAGCGCAGCGGGCCGGTGCACGGCTTTCCGCGGAGCGGGCTGACATGGGATCTCGGCGCGCGGCCATGGTTGGGGCCGCCCCAGCCGCACCAGTCGCAGATGAGGAAACCGCTGCCGCCGGGCCCCTCGGCGAGCGACACCAGCCGACCGCGGGTGCCGGAATGGCACCAGGCGAGCGCTCCGGTCGGGGCCTGCCAGCGGGTCTCGGCGAGCTCGGTGCCCAGCGATACCACGTGGACGGCGCCGTTCCAGGACCGCTGCGGCGGGACGCTGCCGGGATTGCCGGTGCGCGGGTCGGCGACGAACCCGAACTCCGGGACGCAGTACTCGCGGACCGGGCCATCGGCCGGGCGGCCGCATGCGGTGCAGGCCGGCTCCAGGTCGTCGCCGCCCTCCCGGTAATGCTGGCAGCCGCGGCACACCGTATAGCTGCGGGTGATCAGCTCCCGGCCGGGCAGCCGGTAGATACCCGCCGAGCGCCACAGCACCCCGCCTGCGACCAGCTCCGAGCCCGGCGCGTACTCGTGGATCGCCATGGACAGGTCCCGGCTCAGCTCGAGCCGGGAACCGACCTGGCTGTCACAGTGCGCGGTGCGCAGTTCGACGGTGTCCACGGGGAATCCGTACTTGGGGAGGATGTTCCGGTTGGCCAGGAAGCCGAGCAGCGGGCGGCGGGTGATGGTGTTGATGCTGCGCTCGAACCGGGCGGCGAGGTCGCTGCGGCGGCCCTCGAACGCCTCCCTGCGGCGTTCCTCGAAGGTGGCGACGTCGTGCGTGAGCTCGGCGCGGACCTGGTCCAGCAGCCCGCACAGCTCGGCCGCCCAGGATCCGTCTGCGATGCCCAGCCTGACCTGGACCGAGGTGGGAAGGATCACTCGCAGCGCGCCGGTGACCTCGGCCGGAACCGGGGTGAGGAATCCCCTGACCCGCTGGCACGGAGCGTCACGAGATCCGGCCGAGGGCAGGAAGAAGTCGCCTGCGGTCTTCCACTCCTGGCCGCCGTTCTCCTTGGCGTCGCGGAAGAACGCGGCGAGCGCGACCGAGTGCGCGTGCCTGCGGTCGATGCGCGGGTTGCCGATCGGGACGTAGGGCGCGCGGACCTGCCCGGTCAGCATCGATTCCGGCGCCTGGTAGCGGGACAGGTCGTGCGAGCGGCGCTGGGCGAAGGTGAGGACGAGCGCGGCGGTATCGCTGCGCCGCCCGGCTCGCCCGGCCCGCTGGATGTAGCTGGCCGTGCTCGGCGGCATGTTGCGCAGCAGCACCGCGCTCAGCGTGCCGACGTCCACGCCGAGCTCGAAGGTGGTGGAGCAGGACAGGACGTTGACCTGGCCGGCCAGGAACCGCTGCTGGATATCGGAAGCCTCCAGCCCGGTCCACTGGGCGGTGTGCTCGCGCGCCGTGAGCGAGACCGGCGCGGTCCTCCGGTAGAGCGCGCGGTAGTGCTCGTCGTCGCCGCTGCGGGCCGGCCCGAGGCGGCCCGCGCAGCCGAGCGTCGGGCACACGCCACGCAGCGAGATGGCAGCCAGCCTCCGGCACACATCGCACTGCCACACCTCCCCGCCGGAGGAGTCGGGGGCGAGGGTGAGCCAGCTGTGGTCGACCTGATGGACCTGGCCGATCCTGGGCAGCGCGGCCGAACGCAGCCAGCCGCCGCGGAGCGCCGTGAGCGCCCGCCAGCACCCGGCCAGCATCTCGCGGGTGTCCGTCTCCTCGGCGCCGAGCACGGCCAGCAGCCGGCGCAGGTAGTCCAGGCGCTTGTTGATCCCCCGGGTGGGCAGCCAGCTCAGCACCTTCAGCCGGGCCTCCGCGCCGTCGCCGCGGACGTAGATGGGGCCGCGCCGCGGGTCGAACATCTCATCGGCCGGGTCGACCTCCTCGGGCATGGTCAGTGCGCCCTGCAGCCGCACGGTGCGGAGCAGTTCGGCCAGCAGCAGCCAGCACTCGTCACCGGTGAGCCCGAGGTTGAGCAGCGGACGGGGCGGCTGCCAGGACGGATCCCGGTCCAGCCCGGCCCGCAGCAGGCCGAGCCCCTCCAGGGACTGGCGCTCGTCGAGAGCGACGAGCTCGCGCATGACCCAGCGGGCGGCCTCGCGGCGGCGGCCCTGCCGTGACTCCCGGCGGCCGAACACCCCGGCCTCGCCCGCCACCGCGGCGGTCGCCTCGATCAGGTCGTCCACCGTGCAGGTCGCGTCGCGGGCCGTGGCGCGGGCCAGGCCGTCCAGGAGCAGCCGCCGCTGCTGCACCAGGGAGTGGCTGGCTTCCAGGTATGGCGCGAAGAACGCCGCGGCCTGCCGGCTGTCGCTGAACGCGAGCAGCTTCCGGCCGCCGCCGGGCTGGCCTGCGAGATCATCCGCCGGGGGCAGTGCCTGGTACAGGGCGGTGGCCAGGACGGCGGCGGAGGCCTCGTTGCCGCTCTCGAACAGGCGGATCATGCCGCTGCCGCGTGCCCCGCAGGCCAGGCAGCCGCGCGGTGCTCCGGATCTCACCGCCAGCCGGTGCACCGGCCGCAGGCTGTCCGCCGTGCAGCCGCACGGCGCCCTACCGTCAGTAGCGGGGCCGTCGACAGGCACGCCCGGGTGCAGTGCTCCTGGGTGCAGTGCTTCTGGGTGCAGTGCTTCTGGGTGCAGGGCGCTGCAGCGCCCGCACAGTATGCTGTCCGTCGCGGTGGCGGCGTCCGCGTCCTCCAGCGTCTCGTCGTCCTCGTCGGCGGCCTGCTGCGCGCCGCCGAGCAGCAGCCAGGCCCGGCGGTCTCCGCGGATCACGCGCGAGGTGAACCGCTCGCCTGCGCCGTCCCGGTCGATGACGCCGGCCAGGTGCACCGCGCCGCAGCGTTTGCAGCAGCCGAACTCGAAGACCACCCCGTGGCAGTCCGGGCACACCTCATGCCGGGCCAGCGACACGTGCGGGCCGGCCGGCGTCAAGCAGGTGAAGGCGCCCTCCGTGGCCCGGGCGAACAGGTGATACCGAGCCGACAGCACCGGGGTCCCTGCCGGGTCACGCATCCGTGCCCCCAGCGTCACCATGGCGGCCAGGGCGGCCTCGGCGGCCTGCTGCGGCTCGCCGGGGAATACCTCGCGGGCCAGGCCGGTGAACGGCATCGGCGCCGCGGCCAGCAGGCCCCGGAGCTTAGCCATGGCTGCCTCGCGTGCGAGCGCCGCGGTCGCCTCGGCACGGGGCAGGAGATCACCGTGCTTGCCCGGGGGGACGACCCCCCCAGACCCCCCCGGGGAGGCACTGCCCGGGGGGACAACCCCCCCAGACCCCCCCGCGCGGGCCAGGGCCGGCAGTTCGCTGGCCGGGTCGCCGTCCTCGCTGGCCAGCCGAAGGTAGTCCGCGGCGGCCAGCGGCCCCCAGAACGGCCCCGGGGGGATGTCCTCCCGCTGCGCGCCGACCAGGTCCTGCCGCGACGGATCATCGTCATGCCACTCGAAGGGCAGGTCGAACAGCTTGCTGGCGAAGCCCGTCACGGCCCGCGGCTGGTCGCCGACCGTGGCGCTGGTGGCGATCGCCTGGAAGCCGGCCTGCACGCCAGCCGCCGAACGGCCTACCCGCTCGCGGAGGCGGCGGAGCAGCATGCCGACCTCTTCGGCCTTCGCCCCGTCATAGACGTGCGCTTCGTCGAGGATGACGAAGCGCCAGTGGCCGCCATGCTTGCCCTCGAACAGATCGAGGTCCGCCGGGCGGAGCAGCAGGTACTCCAGCATCGCGTAGTTGGTGAGCAGCAGGTGGGGCGGATTGTCCCGCATTTCCTCACGGCTCAGCAGCTCGCCGGGCAGCCGCGGCTCGCCGGGGTTGAGCTCCTCGAACAGCGACGCGCCTTCACGCGCGCGTTCCGGCGTATCGCCGGTGTACCTGCCGAAGGTGATCTGCGGGCTCCCGGCCAGCAGCTGGCGCATCCTGCGTACCTGATCGTTGGCGAGGGCGTTCATCGGGTACAGCAGCAGCGCCCGCACTCCGGGCCCGAGGGTTCCCGCCGCGTGCTCTGCGGTCAGCGCGGACAGCACCGGCAGCAGGAAGCATTCGGTCTTCCCCGACCCGGTCCCGCTCGCGACCACCACATTGCGGCCCGCGGCGGCCTTGCGGATCGCCTGCTCCTGGTGGAGGTACAGCGGACGGTCCAGCGGAAGGGCCGGCCCGCCGAGCCGGGCGAACGCCGGGTGGAGCACCCCGTCGGCGATCAGCTCGCGCAGGCTGGCCCCGGTCCGGTACGAGGGGGTGGCCTCGAGGATCGGGCCCTTAGTCAGCAGCGGGCTGTCGGCGATGCGTTCCGCCAGTGCGGCGGCGAGTGACCGATCCCGGACAGGCAGCAATGATCGCAGGTAGCGACGGTAGGTGGCGCTCAGCAGGGCGCTAGTGGCGATCACATCCACGGTGCCGATCCTTCCAGGGTTCCCGTGCCTAAGACACTCATGTCGGCCGGAAGCCACGGGTCGGCGCGGTCAGCCGTCCCGCGGACGTGCGCGATGATGGCCGTACGCCCTCCGGCGGTGATCCGGAGCGACACTTCCCGGCGGGAGTTCACCGTGTCCAGCATCCGGCGCAGCGGATAGCGGCCCCGCCTGGTCGGCTGGAGCACCTGGACGACCTGTTCTCCCGCGATCACCTCGAGCGGCGGGTCCCAGGCGAGACCGGGCAGGTCGAGGCGCAGTGCCCCGCCTCGCCGCAGGTCGGACCCGCTGATGGCGAGCGGTCCGAGGTGGTGCCACGCGGTGGGCTTCCCGTCGCTGCCAGGTTCCGGTTCGATCCGCATCCGCAGGTGCGGTGGCCTGACCCGCAGCAGGACGACGATCGGGCCAGCCACGCACGTCATGCCGATCATGACGGACTCGGCCGGGATGAGCGCCGCCAGCGGCGAGACCGTCATGCCAGGCGGGGCCGTCAGCACCGCCTCCGCGGGTTCCAGGCCCCGCTCGCTGGTCAGCCGGGGCGCGGGGGAGTAGGCCACGCCGAGCCCTTCCGCCACGGTGACGCTCCGGCGCAGGCCGGCGCCGGAGCCGGCGACCGAGCGGTCGGCCGGGATCACCGTCACTGTCACCGTGCCGAGTACTGGCCGCGATACCTGCCGCCATAGCTGATCCGGCCGCCAGTCGGCAGCGGTCGTGGTGACCGCCGCGAGCACGGGACCGCTGCCTGCCCGGCGTGCCTCGATGCGCCACCGGCCCGCGCCGGCGGGTAGCAGGACGGTCGGCAACTGCGGGTACACCGGCGCAGCGGCCGCCGTGGTCACTCCCGGCACCGGCGGCCCGGCATCCAGGCGCGGCTTCACGCGCCCGCGTACCCGGTGGCGCCGCCGGGCCGTACCGTCCGGGGTCTCCAGCTCGAGCCACGAGACGCCGCGCAGGTCCAACTGGGCCATGTGCCAGCCGCGCCAGGTCAGCGGCAGCCGGCTGGTCACCATCAGCCGGGGCGGGACGTCGGAACACAGTTCAAGGTTGGCTGGATGCACCACCCAGACCGGCTCGGCGGGCAGAACCGGGTCGGCCTGCCTGCCGCCTTCGTCGAAGACAAGCAGCGGCTCCGCAACCTCGTACGGCAACGCGGACCGCCAGGTCTGGTCGCGTCCGTCAGCGACCAGCACGCCCCGGCCGAACGGTTCCAGACGCAGGACCCTGGTCCGCGCCGCCCCCCTCGCGAACTCGGCCGCCACGGTCCGGGCCGCGTCGAGGATCCGCCGCGGCAAGGGCTGATCGCCCGTTGGCTGGTCCCCGTCCGCTGGGCGGTCCGGGGCCGTCAGCAAGTGCAGCGCCGAGCGGCAACGTCCGACGAAGGAGGTCACGGCCGATCCGCCCGGTCGCAGCATCGCCGCGACCGCCGGGTCCGTGCCGGACAGGTCCGCACCGGCGCCGTCTCCCCCGGCCTCGCGCCCGGCGGCGACCATACGCAGGAACTCCGGCAAGCAGGCATCGGGCACCGCGGCATGAACGAGCACCGCCTCCCGTCCGGTGCCTGGCGGGGGGATTCCCAGCACGGTCAGCGCCTCGAGGAAGGCCTGGCCCCAGTGATCGGCGGACCGGCGGGTCGCCCGCAGCCCGGCCGCCCGATGCCAGCCGGGCCAGAAGCGTCCGTTGCGATAAGAGACACCAGCCACCTGGGCTAGTCCCACGATCAGGCACGCCGGCCACTGCTGCGCTACCTCCATAGGCGGTCGCCCGCGCGATTGATCACCCAGCGCCCTGGCGACTGCGTCGCGCACCGCCGCCTCGACCTCAAGGGTCCCGGCCAGCCCGCCCGCGCTCAGGTGCCGGCGCCAGCCGGGCTCCAGCAGGTCGAGCAGGTTGGCACCGCGCGGTGGCGGCCCAGCCACGTCTGCCACCTCCCCAGCCCGTACCGTGGATCACAGCGCCCAGCGAACAGACTAGTAAGGATGACCGGCCAGCGGGGAAGGCGGCATCTGCCGACGGCGGACGAGGCTTTACGCCGACGGGCTACGCGGCAGCTTCGCCTGCCCAGGTTCGAACCCTGGACTCGCATGCCGGTTGAGCATTGTGGTCCCGGCGCTGGTGTGCGCTGAGTGCTGCCGGGGCGCAGGACGTACCCGTGCCGTCGAATCATCGCTGGCGCGGCATCGCGACACCCGAGCCGGATGGCCCGCGGTCCGCGTGGTTTCAACGGACTTCGATCTCGCTCGCCGCGTCGGGTCGGTCCTTCATGGTGCCGGCGCGGATACAAGGGACGTCGTTGATGCCCATTCGGTCGCCGTGGCGTCCATGCATGGCCGCGCGGTAGTCGTGACGGCCGATCCGGTTGACATTCTTCGCCTGGCTTCGGCGATGCCTGCGGTGCGGATCGTCACCCGCTCCGCACGCTAACACCGTGACCTCGCTTGCTGCGAGCTACACGAGCGGTACAGGAACCATGGTCCACTGGGCGATGACCATCATGACCCGGCGCCTCGCCCGCCGGCGACCAGCGGCTCAGCCAACCGCCACCTAGCCGCCACCTCGGTCCAGGCAGGCCCTGAGAGTCACACGTGATTGCCAGGGCCTGATTTGCGGCTGGCGTTCCCCGCTGAGATCATCCGCTGATGAGCTCCATTGTCGAGTTCTTCATCGCCCCGGGTGATGATGCGGCTGCGGCGGTCGCGGACCACGGCCCGGACGGGGTGAACGAGGTGGCCCGTTACGGCAACTTCGACCCGGTCACCACGACGGGCGAATGGGAGAGCTCCTTCGGCATCGTCCGTGACGATGGCCCGCGCATCATCGCCGGTGACGGCCGGCCCCTTGTCCTCGCGGTATCGGCGAGCCTGCAAGCCGCGCTGGCGGCCGCCGATGAGGAGCAACTGGCTGAGGCCGCCGCCCGCTGGGCCGGGCTGTCGGCCGACGGCGAGGAGATCCACCCTGAATTCGCCAGCGACATGCTGAGCCAAATCGCGAGCCTAGCGCGCACTGCCACCCATCGCGGCCACCGGCTGTACTACTGGTGGGGATAGGCCCAGGCAGCCACACCGACCGGTCAGGCTCACCGATCGGCCCGCGCCCGCAACAGGCAACCGGGATCCCTGTAGATGGCGGAAACTGCGTCACCTCCTCCGGCAAGCAGCCGTCCAAGCCGACGCCACCTAAGTTTCCAAACAGGCTCTTACCTTAAGTTTTAACCTTTCTCCTGGTTAGCGTCGTGTTCGCTGTGCGCGGCATGCCGGCTTGGCCGGGGAGCAGGTAGCGGGGTGCTGGGCCTTTGCTGCTGCCTTTGGGCCTGCCGGGCCCGGGCCGGGAGGGTTTCGCGACACGGGCAGGGGTGCCGAGGTCACGGCGGATGTTGCGAAATCCCCGGCGGACCCGGCCCGGTGTCAGGGGCCTGGCAGGATCGGGGTGTTTCTCCCAGGGGCGGCGGAGGTCGGCGGCCAGGGGCGAGCAGGAGCTGGGCGTGGGCGGCGATGAGGATCCGGGCCCAGCGGTCTGCCTGCTCGGGGGTGCGGACTTTCGCGGCGGTGAGGCCGAGGATGCCTTTCACGAATTTGAAGGCGTGCTCGATGTCGAACCTGGCGAGGTAGGCACGCCAGAGCTCGTCGAGGGACAGCGGGCCGGGGCCGGCGTGCCACAGCCACATGGCGCGGTGCGGGTCGCGGCCGTCAGGGAGCCGTTCGACGGTGAGGTGGATGAGGGTGCCGTGCAGGACCGGCAGGTGCGTGCGGCCGGCGAACCAGCCGCGGTCGCCGTGGATCTGGGGATGCACGCCGTGCCAGGCCTCGGCCTGGACGGTTCCGAACAGCGGGGTGCCCGGCAGGACGAGTGTCTCGTCCGGCTCGGGGTTCGGGGGCAGGGGCTTCTTCCGGCCCCGCGGCCCGTGCCCGGCGGCGGTCTCGAAGTCCGCCGGTTCCAGGCAGTGCACCGCGGCGCCGCGGCGGGCGGGACGGCCGTACCTGCCCTCCCAGGTGACGGGATCTGCGTAGAACACGCTGCCGGCGGCGAGCCGGACCAGGACGTGGGCCGGGCAGCCGGCCAGCCCGTCGGTGAGGGCGGCGGCGCTGTAGCCGGCGTCGAAGATGAACAGCGGCGCGGCCTCCCGGCCGTGCCCGGCGGCGCGCAGGCGGCGCAGCACGTTCCTCACCTGCGCGATCGTCTGGGCCGTGCGATCCGCGGGCGTGGTGCGCGCCACGTCCAGCAGGGCGGCCCACGCGGTGCGCAGGTGCCCGACTGCGGCGGTGAACTGGTACTCCCAGCCGGGGGCGGTCTTGCTGGACCCCTTGCAGTGGCAGGCGCCGTTGTGCACGTGCTCCCGGCCCGGGGAGCACCGCGCGTCCGGCCGTGGGTAGGCGGTCGCGTCGACCGCGAACCGCAGGCGGCTCCACCGGGCGCACGCGTCCCGGACCGCGGCCGCGCCGGCCAAGGGCAGGCCGGTCAGCGCTTTCTCCAGCAGCCCGCGGTCGATCATGTCGTGCTCCGCGATCCACGCGCGCGCCGGGCCGTCGCCGGCAAGCGGCGGCAACGCGCCCGCCAGCAGGGAGAAGAGCCTCTCGTCGTCGATTCCCCCGCAGGACAGCGCGTCGTACAGGGCACCGTGGCCGCGGGTGAACTCCGGCTCCAGGCACAGCTGCACCAGCGACGTCACCGCGTGGTCCGCGCACAGCACGGCGTCCGCGAGTTCGAACAGGGCATCGGCCCGCCGCGTCAGGCAGTCATACAGCCTGGACCGGAACTCCCGCAGCCGCTCCAGTGCCCGGTAACGCGCGACCGCAGCCGTGAAGATGCCCGGATCGGGATCCTGGCCGGCCAGGCATGCCGACGGCAGGGCCTGCCCGGTTTCCGGCAGCGTTTGCAGCCCCGAACCAGGCCGTGGCAGGGTATGAAGCACGGCCGTTTCCTCTCAAGATGCAGGATGCGTGATAACACCCAGCATCGAGGAGACGGCCGTTCCTTACGCATCAATCAGATATATGAGCGAATAATCCGCATATGACACGACTTCAATAGAATTCAGGTTAAAAGTTAAGCTTACCGCGGATGAGCGCGGCATCGTGGCCAGGCTGGATGAGCAGTATGTCGACCTTGACCTTGGGCTGGGTGAGTCGGCGGCTGGATAGAGATAACCACAATGACCTCCGGGTCGGCCGTCCCGCACGACGAGGCTCGGTCCGCCGAAGCCCTCGGCACGGACAGCACTCATGACGGCGACGGCAGCAGGACGACGTGGCGAGCGTGACAATCTAGCGTGACAATCTCGAATTGTCACGCTAGATTGTCACGCGTGGATGCGGAGGAACTTCGTGGCCTGGTGGCTGACCTGCGGGCGGAGGGCAGTGACGTCGCTGATGTCGAGGTCAAGCGTGCGGCGAAGACCCGGCCAACACCGGGCTTGGCCACCGGCAGGTCCAGCGGGTGGAATCTGCCGGTGGGGTGGGTCATCTCCCGTCGGCCCGCTCACCCGGCGCTGGTCAGCGAGGCTGACTTCATCGCCGTCCAAGAGATCAGCGCCCCGCGCGGCCCCGCCGGGCCAGCCACACACCAGTATCTGCTCGCCGAACTGATCCGCTGCGGGACTAAGCCGAATAGGAATGCCTACTGAAGCAATAGGTATATATGAGCCCGGGCGCGCAGATCATCCGTTCGGGCGTGGGTGGCATGGCGAAAGGTGGTGCCCGGTGAGCGTCGAGGCGATCTCCTGGGCACCGTGTGCCTGCCGAAAATCTCATCCGTGCAGTTCAAGCGGCATGTTCGTACGCGTTGAGGATTCCGCCCAGCCGTTGGCGTCGTCGGATGTTCAGGTGGGCGATCTGGTCTGGATCAGTGATCGGCGGCGGCAGCGGACGCAGCGGCCGGGCGTTCGCGATGCCTTGGTGGGGCCGGTGGTGGTTGTAGAAGACTTCGAATTCACGCAAGGCGCGGACAAGGTGGTGCTGGTTCCAGATCAAGGTGCGGTCGAGGAGCTCACGGCGGCAGGTCTGTACCCACCGCTCCATGATCGCGTTCATTCGTGGCATCCGTACACCGGTGAGCACCACCTTGGTCCCCGCATCGGCCAGGACGGCATCGAACAGCCCGGGGAACTTCCCGTCCCGGTCCCGGATCAAGAACCGCGCCCGGCATCCGGCGTCCTGAAGATCCATGACCAGGTTCCGGGCGGCTTGGGCCACCCACGAGGCAGTCGGATGCGCGGTCACACCCAGCACCCGGATCCGCCGCGAGTGGTGCTCGACCACCGCCAGCACGAATATGCGCGCCCCGCACAGCGTGACCGTTTCGACGAAGTCGCATGCCAGCAGGGCTTCTGCTTTTGAGCGTAGGAAATCAGCCCAGGTCGTGGCCGAGCGTTCGGGCGCGGGATCGATGCCGGCGTCCTTGAGGATCTCCCACACCGTAGAGGGTGCCACCTTCACGCCGAGCACGAGCAATTCGCCGTGCACGCGCCGATACCCCTACGCGGGGTTTTCTCGGACCAGACGTAGTACCAGGGTGCGGATGGAACGCACGGTCGGCGGCCGGCCTGGCCGCTTGGGTTTGGACCGGGCAGCGTGCCGTCCTCTGGCCAGGTCGCGGTGCCAGCGCAGCGCCGTGTCCGGGCGTACCAGCAACCGCATTCGGCGGAGTGTCTCGGGTCTCAAGCGGTGCAGCAGCGCCGCCAGCAAGGCCCGGTCCGGAGGGGTGAATCGGACCTTCCTTTCGCCAGTCGGCGTTCCAGTACCGCGATCTGGTGGCGCAGGACCAAGATCTCGGTGTCCTTGTCCCGATCGCTCGCGGGAAGAAGACGCAGGATCGCGAACATGTTCGTCACAGTCAGGTAGGCCAGGTGCACGCGCGCGTTGGCATGTCGAGGTTAACGACGCTGTGCCCGGGGCCAGAGAGGTTGGATCCGTACCGCCATAGCCGACTCGGCCGGCTGGCGTCCGGTTTGGCCACCGCTGATGCCTGTCGGTGCTGCCTGTGTACGTCTTGGAGGGCCGCCACGGTGTCGGCAGTAGCCGTAGCAGTCAGACTGGAAGTAGGCGTTGATCAAACCGTCCCACGGAGGTGACTGATGCGTCGGCGATTCGGCCTGGACATCCCAAAGACCATCGAAGACGCCTGCGATCCAGCCACGATGGCCTTGATCGTGTACGACATGCAGGCTGGCGTGCTGGGCCAGCTGCCGGACGGAGCCGAGACGGTCCAGCGCGTGTCCCGGGTGCTCACCGCGGCACGGGCCGGCGGCTACCCGGTCTTCTACACCAGGCATATGTCGCTGCCGCCCAGGCTCATGGGCGTGGCGCAGCTCCGCACCGCGATGGCCTGGCAACACGTGGATGACCCGGAGAAAGTCCAATCGTGGTTCCTCCGCGGCACCCCCGGTTTCCAGGTCGTTCCGGACCTGTCTCCCCATGCCGATGAGGCGGTCTTCGACAAGCTCGCCATGTCCGCCTTCGCTGGCACGCCACTGGAGATGGCGCTGCGGGACCTCGGTATCCGTTCCTTCGCCATTGTCGGCGTCGCCTTGGAGATCGGCATCGCGCCGACCATCTGGCATGCGGTCGACCTCGGGCTGATCCCGGTGGTCGTGACCGACGCCTGCGGCGGCCGGGACCGGCCAGCCATGCAACGCGTCCTGGACAGCATCCGGTTTTCCGGCGACGCGCTGCTGACCGACACCGCGACCATCACGCCACTGTTGACCAGCGCTTCGTCCGGGTGAAGATGGCAGCTGGCGGTTTTGATGCTACGCAGCGAGGTCTACCCGCTGGCGCCGGGGCGGACGGGTCGTTTTGCCAGAGGCCGAACTCGTTCCCTTGCGGATCCCTGCACGTGACGAACCAGCCCATGCCCGGGACCGGACCCGGCTGATCCGCCTCGCCGCCGAGTTCCCTCACGCGCTGGGCGCCGCCGTTGATGTCGTCCACGTCGAAGTAGGCACGCGTGCCTCGCTTGCCGGGCTCCGTATTGGTGATCGCCAGGCCGGCCTGGTCACTCATGCGCGCCATGTGGTACTCGAACGGGCCGGGGGAGGCCTCGAACTGCCACCTAAGAGCGAGCCCCAAAACTCGCGCCCCTTTGCGGTGTCGTCGGCGGGCGTCGTTCCTGGAGGCCGTCAACCCCGTCGTCGTCAGCCTTTACGACGACGTGCCGGTCGAGACGCTCCTGCCGGTGAGCCCGGGCGCTCGTGGAGGCGCTGACCGCCGTGCTGCACAGTCCCCAGCCGGACTACCGCGAGGGCGGGAGGCTGCTCAGCGCCGCGCACGCGCTGCTGCGCGACCAGGTGGCCTGCTCCACCCCGCTGATCGAGGAATGCGTGAGCCGGGTACTGGCCGCCGGGGCCTACGACGCGAAGCTGTCCGGCTCCGGGCACGGCGGCTGCCTGTTCGCCCTCGTCCCCGACGCCGCCGTCGCCGCCGTCCTGGCCAGCGTCACCGACCTGCCCGTGCACGCCGTCGCGCTGCCCCGCAGCGACCCTGCCGGGCTGGCCTGCACGCCCCGGCCGCCCGCCAGGACGCGGCGCGGCCGACGTAACACGCCCGGCACCCGCGGGGTCGTCAGTAGTATTTCGCTCGCTTACCGTGAGCGCCGATAAGGAACCAGGAGAAGCTACCGTGCCCGACTTTGATCGGCTCGTGAAGGCATACGACATCCGGGGCACCGTCCCGGATGAGATGAACGCCGGCGTCGCACGCGACGTGGGCGCGCTGTTCGTCCGGCTCACCGGCACCCGCCGCCTGGCCGTCGCCCGGGACATGCGCGACTCCTCCCCGGCCCTGGCCGCCGCCCTGGCCGAGGGCGCGGCAGCGGCAGGCGCAGACGTGCTCGACGCCGGCCGGGGGTCCACCGACTACGCCTACTACGTCTCCGGCGCCCTCGACATCCCAGCCGCCATGATCACCGCCAGCCACAACCCCGCCGCCTACAACGGCATCAAGCTGTGCCGCGCCGGCGCCGCCCCGGTCGGCGAGGACACCGGGCTGGCCCAGATCCGCGCCTGGCTCGCCGCCGGCGACATCCCCGCCCCGGCCACCACCGCCCCCGGAACCGTCACCAGCCAGGACATGCGCGCCGACTACGTCAGCCACCTGCACTCGCTCGTGCCCCTGGAGGGAATCCGGCCGCTGAAAGTGGTCGCGGACGCCGGCAACGGCATGGCCGGGCACATGGTCCCCGGCTTGCTGGCCGGGCTGCCGGTTTACCTGGTCCCGCTGTACTTCGAGCTGGACGGCACCTTCCCCAACCACGAGGCCAACCCGCTGGAACCGAAGAACCTGCTCGACTGCCAGGCCGCAGTCAAGGAGACCGGCGCGGACATCGGCCTGGCCTTCGACGGCGACGCCGACCGCTGCTTCTTCATCGACGAGCAAGGCGAGCCGGTCCCGCCGTCCGCTATCGTCGGCCTGGTCGCCGCCCGCGAACTGGCCCGCTACCCCGGCTCGGCCATCGTCCACAACGTCATCACCAGCGCCGCCGCCGTCGAGATCATCCGCGAGCACGGCGGCATCCCGGTCCGCTCCCGCGTCGGCCACTCGTACATGAAGGCCCTCATGGCCTCCCACGACGCCGCCTTCGGCGGCGAGCACTCCGGCCACTACTACTTCCGCGACTTCTGGCGCGCCGACACCGGCATGCTCACCGCCCTGCACGTCCTGGCCGCCCTCGGCACCCAGGACCGGCCGCTGTCAGAACTGACCGCCGAATACACCCGCTACGCCGCCTCCGGCGAGATCAACAGCCACGTCGAGGACGTCCCCGCCAAGCTGGACGAGGTCGAGGCCGCCTACGCCCGGCCCGGGGTCACCACCGACCGGCTCGACGGGCTCACCGTCAACTTCGGCGACGGCCGCTGGTTCAACCTCCGCCCCTCCAACACCGAGCCCCTGCTCCGCCTCAACGTCGAAGCACCCAGCCACGACGCCATGACCGCCATCCGCGACGAAGTCCTCGCCCTCGTCCGCTGACCATCCCGCAGCCCGTACAACACAGCCCGCCAGGAGGCCCTGTCAGCGGCGCGCTGCCGCCCCGCCGCCGGGAATGCGCTCAAGTGCCCGGCGGCGGCCACGACCGCGTCAGCGAGCCGCCGGCGGCGACCACCGCCCGGCGCGCGGGGGTGTGGCCGCCGCTCCCGCCGCCGGTCACGATCAGGCGTAACGCGCGGCCATGGCGAGAGTCGACCTGAGCGGGCCAGGGACGATGGCAGGCCGCAAAACGTCTCTCCAGCCCGCCTGGCCGGCAACAGACGCAACAGCCTGCCTGAGCAGATAGAAAAATCGCGTTACACGGCAGTCCGGGCGGCGCCGACCGCCACCGCGCAGAGGCGCTGGTCAGTGGCCGTGCTCGCGCCGTGTCGCGGGCAGTTGTGACTTTGCAGGATAGCTGGCCAACTTTTACAGGTATCTGGCCACGATGGCGCCCTTGCCATCCAGCTTGGCTCGGCTCGGGCATGCGGCTGCGGTAGCGCCTGCTGCTGGTCAGCCGGGAGGGTCTGCGGGGTTGGTTAGGAGCTGGCAGTTCTCGAAGTCCATGCAGCCGCAGTCGAGGCAGGCCGTAATGGCGGCGCGCAGTTCGGTCAGGTCGCTGATGATGGCGTCGATCTGGGGGAGCTTGCGGGTGGCGAGCTCGCGCCACTGGCGGGTGGCTGACGGGCGGCCTGTGCTGGTGGCGAGCAGGTCGCGGATGTCGGCGATGCCGAACCCGGCACGCTGGGCCATCTTGATCAGCGCGACGCGCCGGATGACCGACGGCGGGTAGCGTCGGGTCCCGTCGCTGGCCCGCGGCGGGGGCGGGATGAGTCCGGCCTGCTCGTAGTAGCGCAGCGCGGACGGGCGCAGGTGCACCTGCGCGGCGAGTTCCCCGATCCGCAGTCCTGGCCTGGTCACGGCGGCTCCCTTGACTTCAAGCGCGCTTGAAGGGCCCAGTATCGCATCCCGTGGGACCGGGAGTTATCGCCGCGGGCCGGGCGGTCAGGCGGCGCTGGCAAGGATCAGCCTTTGCCCCGGCCTTCGCTAGCCCGGTGCTGCGGCGCCTGCTGCCGGCGTTCGCGGTATCGGCGGTCGGGGACGGGATGAGCGCGGTGGGGGTGGCGTGGCTGGCGATCCGGATTGCGCCGCCCGGTGACAGTGGCCTGCTGGTGGGAGTGGCGGTCGCCGCCTATACGCTGCCGGGCGCGGCGGGGGCGGTGCTGCTGGCCAGGCCGCTGCGCGCGCTGGGCGCCAGGCACCTGGTCGCGGCCGACGCGGCGCTGCGCGCGGTGGCCCTTGGCGTGATCCCGCTGCTGTATGCCACCGGGGCCTTGCGGGCCGGGTCGTACGTGGCGCTGCTGGCGGCGTCGTCGCTGCTGCATGCCTGGGGCCTGTCGGGCCAGTACACGCTGGTCGCCGAGCACCTGCCGCCGCAGTCGCGCACTGCGGGGAACGCGCTGCTGTCCGGCTTCGGGATGGCCGCCTACGTCATCGGCCCGCTGCTGGCCGGGCTGGCGGTGGCGGCCGGGCCGGCGCTGCCGGTCACCGCCGACGCCGCCTCCTTCGCTGTCCTCGCCGTGGCAGCAGCCACGGCGAGGAGCTCCGCGCCCGCTGCCGGGCCTGCGGACGCCGGCGAGCCGGGCCGGGTGCGGGGGCTGGCGGTGATCGCCCGCCGTCCGGCGCTGGCTGGGCTGCTCGCGCTGACCGTGGTCTACTTCTTCCTCTACGGGCCGGTCGAGGTGGCGCTGCCGCTATATGTGACCGGCCCGCTGCGCGGCAGCGCCGGGCTGCTGGGCCTGTTCTGGACGGTGTTCGGGGTCGGGGCGACCGCCGGCAGCATCACCGCCGGGCTGGCCCGCCGCCTCCCGCTGTGGCTGGCCCTGGCCGCGGCGGTGATCGGGTGGGGTGCCGCGCTCGCCCCGCTGGGCCTGCTGCGGCTCCCGGCTCCCGCCCTGGCCTGCTTCGCCGCCGGCGGCCTGCTTTACGCGCCCTACCCGGCCCTGTCGGCCACCTTGTTCCAGCGGGAAAGCCCCCCGCATCTGCTGTCCCAGGTCCTGGCATACGCGGTGACGCCCCGGCGAAAGCCGGGCCGGCACGTGCGGACGGGCCGTGGCATGGGTTTTTGCAGCAAAAGCTGGCCACCGCGTCCGGCTTTGCATGATTGCTGGCCATCGCGGCACGCCGTGCGGCGCTGGCTGGGAGGGCCGGTGGGGAGGTGTCCTGGCGGCGGGCGGGCGCGCGCGCTGCCGCCGGAAGTCTCCTTACCTGATCGCTCCCTGCAGCAGCGCCTTGACGAAGTTGCGCTGGAAGACGAGGAACACCAGCAGGGACGGCGCGATGATCAGCAGTGAGCCGGCGCACAGCAGCGCGGTGTT